>Ga0326597_10000288_pt1 | contig 94905 bp, 92 predicted proteins | sample RVTome_12_FD_203789 | JGI IMG/M metagenome (GOLD analysis project Ga0326597, IMG submission 203789) | Soil microbial communities from uranium-contaminated site in the Upper Colorado River Basin, Wyoming, United States - RVT100D185 | ecosystem: Environmental > Terrestrial > Soil > Contaminated >...
GGAGCGGAAGCAAAAACTTATTCCATCGACCTGACAATAATCACCCGCAGCTCGGGCATCTGCTAGTGGCGATCGCGCGAATGCCGTGGCTCTTCTAAAAGTTACTAAACAGCGACAGGAGTTAGGGTAAAGACACGTGCAATTTGAGCCGCACGTTTGATGTCACCACGACGTAGGGCGTCACGGACGTCGTCTAACTTGTATGCATCTTCAAGTGATAAATAGGGCGACCATCCCTCACCGGTATCGAGCAGTTCGACATCAACTTCGGCGACGTACCGCCCTTCGTGTACGAGTTTCATATGGCGCTTCTTCATTATCGTCTCCTCATGAAATCATTCGACCATTGGTGGGGATCCGGCCTGTAGGCGGTAACAAGCACGGCTGGGGAGGAGGCCATCTTAGGGATTCCCCATACCACATGAATCGGATTACCTTTCCAAGCATCCCGAGCCAGCGGCTGAGTGGCAAGACTCAACCGACACTCGGACTAGCGTTGTCGATCCTTATAAAGCACAAATAGGGTGAGAGCAATTATGAAGGCAATGACAGTAGTGTCCCAACGTTAATCGAATAAAATCAACTGAGTATCGTGAAAGGCGCTGTTTGAGTCTGTTCCGATTGATGTAAGCAATTGATTTAAGGGAGTTCGTTCGAACATTGTAAGGCTTAAGATCTGTAGGATTTCGTATAGGCTCGCCGATAGGTGGAGCCGCTTTTTGACGATAGCTATCAGGACGTAGACGGACACGGCGATCCAGATTTGAGTTTTGACGGCATTTTCTGTGGTGCCGAAGAAGGCTTTGATACGTAGATGTTGTTTGATCCACTTGAAAAACAGCTCGATCTGCCAGCGGCAACGATAAAGCTGTGCGATGGTGAGCGCCGGCAGGGAGAAGTTGTTGGTGAGAAAGACCAAAGTCTTTTGGGTCTGGGGATCTTTGAATCTTATCCTTCTGAGCGGTTGATCGAAGCCCTTGCGCGAATAGAAGACGGTGAGTGCGACGGTCTGGTCGCAAATAAGACCGGTGGTTTTGTCGACTTTGTGGGAGTAGCGGCGTTGGACCTTGAGATTGGACTTGGCCCGCGTGACAAAGAAGCTGCCCGCCTCGCTCAATCGACCCAGCCGTTCGAAGTCGATGTAAGCGCGATCCATGACATAGAAGGCGCCGGGTTCGGGCAAAAGCTGATCCAGAATATTGATCTCGTGGAGTTTCCCATCGCTGATGGAGAGGAACGTAGGGATGTTGCCTCTGAGGTCCAGCAGTGTGTGCAATTTGATGGCAGCCTTGGTCGAACGGAACGGAGCCCAAGGGAACACCGACAAGCACAGATCGATGGTGGTAGCGTCCAGAGCGTAAACGGTCTCCCTCAGATCGACCCCGAAGGGTTCGTTGGCATAGAGGCGGCGTGCTATCGTGATGAGACTCTGAGCGAAATCGCAGTAGATGCGCCAATCGCGCACCGCGTTGGCGTTGGCCAGAGTGTTGCGCGCCGGAGTCGAACGAATCCCCAGGTGGTAGAGCTTGGAGGACTGCGAGCGCAGACACGCTTCGATGTCGCGCAAGCTTTCTCGAAACGTGAGCTGAGCAAAGGCCATCGATAGATACTGATCGAGACACGAGAAGTGTTTGACCTTGTGCTCGCCATGGTACCGCGCCACGCACCGACGAAAGGTGTGAAGCGGAAGGTGCTCCATGACCTGGGAGAAAACCAGCTTGCCTACATACATCCGTCACCCCCGCAAAGTTGGTGCTCGCAGGGTGGCAGAATGATGGATTAAGGTTCAAGTCGGTGACAGATCTTTTTGCCATTTTTTAACTGTAGGTCAACAACTTACGGGACATCTATCAAACAACGTTGGGACAGCAGTGAGGCAATGACGAAAATGAGTCCGTATTCAAGAGGTGTCATCTGTCACCAACTCCTTTCATCAACCAATATCCAATGATATGGCTTACAGTAAATACCACAAGAGCAAGTGTTACAAACCTCCAGTTGAGTGCCTCCCTGGCCACTGCCTGGCCGAAAATCAGAGAAACCATGCTAAGGTTGCCTAAAGTCAGGAGGCTGCCCGCGAGGAGTTTCCGATATTCTTTCACGATCCAAGCGCATGCTCCACCGGCTCCAGAGTCAAGGTCAGGGGCTCGGCGCATCGAGCGCGCATTCACGACCACAGAGGGGGTCCCCAGGTTCACTCTGGGGATAGTCCGATGCAGAGGTACTAAGGCATAACGGGCAAGCAATTACGGGGGCGTAATCACGGAACAAGGGCAGGTAATGGCTAGTTGAGCGAATGGACGGGTATGAGGTATGGTGCGGAAAAAGTATAGATCACTTCATCGCTATGCGCCTTACGCGTTGCTGCTTTGTCCGTACCCTTTGCGCCATGCTCTTTGCGCTGATGGCTGACGGCTGACCTCTGATAGCTCTTCTAACTACCGCTCCACCGTCACGAAGGCCTGGCGATACTGCTTGTTCTTCTTCAAGGACGCCGCGACTTCTTTGGCGCCTTTGGAAGTGGTGAAGAGGCCGACGCGCACTCTGTACCACGTGCGCCCTTTCACCTCTGCTTTGACCACGTAAGCGTCGTAACCGTCGTGCCGGAGCTTTTCCACGAGGCTCACGGCGGGCGCTTCGCGGGTGAAGGCGTTGACCTGAACCGACCACATGCCCGCTCGCGTGTTCGTCTTCGCGACGCGCGTCTCCTTCTCTGCGAACCGAGTTTTCGCTTTGGCCCGGGGGGAGGTGCTCTGCGGTTTCTCGGCAGCCAATTGGGATTTTCCTTCTGCGCGGACCTTGGCCCGGGACGGCACGCTGCTGCTCCGCCAAGGTGTCGTTTCCACCGCGCTCGCCCGGGGCGCCGCTTTCTCTGGAGGAGCGACCTCTTTTGCAGCAGGGCGAGTTTCTATGGCGACGGCCGCGCTGGCCGGCGCACTTGTCATAGCGGGCTCCAGGGTCGGTCCCGAACCGGGGTGCCCTTCTCTCAGTGCCTTGACAGCTTCACGACCGAAGGGCACGACTTCCTTGATTACCTCCGGGCTTTCGTCCGTGGCCGCCTGCGCCATCTGGACCGGCCGGATCACCGATGAGATATGCTCCTTCAGGGACGACGCGACCTGTCGCGTTCCGGACGTTTCTTCCTCGGCCTTTGCCCTTGAGGCAACTTTTCCGGATGAGGGCTCCCCTGCGCCACTTTTCTCGACCCTCGGGCTCGACGCCGCGGGTTGTTCCTTCCGGGCAAAGCTGGCTCTTTCATGGACCGGGGACTTTGATGTCACCACCGTGAGGTGAGGATACGCCGTCGAAGCAAAATCGCTTAGCTCAGGCGGGGACAGTGAAGCGTTCATAGCCATGCCCGGCTCGGGGGCGGGATTTTCAGCGGTATCCGCCCCGGCGCTCGTTGACGGTTCGGCGGGCACGGGCTCCTTGTCGGTCTTAGCCTGGGGAAGGGGACTTTCCTCCGGCGCCTCGTTCTTTAGTACCTTCGCCGGGTGGATGACCGTCGCGGGACCTTTTTCCGTGCGCGGGGCTTTCACTGTTGACGGTTTGGCGGAGAGGGGCTCTTTTTCGGTCTTAGCCCGGGGAAGGGGACTTTCCTGCGGCGCCTGTTTCTTTGGTACCTTCGCTCGGTGGATGACGGTGACGGGACCTTTTTCCCCGGTCGGGGCTTTCATTTCGGAAAGCTCTTTTTTCCCCGGTTCCTTTTCACTCCCCATCGCCACCGGGACCTGCACCTTTTCGTATACTACGGTTTTTCCCGCCGCCGTGGTGAGGGTAAGCTCGCGGCCGGAAACGGAAGCCCCCGCAGCCAGTGGGGTCGTTGCTGCCGGTTCGCCCGACGCTAAGGTCTCCAGGTCGGGCGGAACGGCGATGTCCATGGAGGCATCCTTCGACCCCGTCTGGGATGATCCGCCGGCCATGGGAAGCTCTTGCTCCGGCACGAGAACTCCAGCGCTCGCCGCCCCGGGCCGCGCCCCGGGAGCAAGCCGGGTTTCAACCTGCTCCGTGGACTCACCCGCTCCTTTGGCGTTACCAAGCTTCATCGAAGCGGACAGGGACGCTCCGGAGCCTCCAGCCGGCAGCGGGGCTTCTGCGCGAGTCTTGGCGACTTTCGAAGCCGCCGGAGCTTTTTTCGGCGATGGTAAAGGAGTCGTCTTCTTATTCTCTCCGCCGGCGAGATTCTTGCTCGCTACCCTCGTGGAAAGGACCTCTTCAGAGGGCTTGGAGGCTAAGATCTTCCGCGGCGCGGCGCCCGAGGTCCCGGGTTCCAGGTGGGACTCTCGGTGCGGTTTGTCGAGGCTCGTCCCGGGAGTTCCGCCGGCGGTGCCGGACAAACGTGCGGCCTGCGCCGTTGCCTTGGAAGACGGCGCCGCTTTCGCGGTGCTCTGTGCTTCCAGCCTTTCCACCGTGCCGGACGCGCCGACCGCTTCAACCTTAAGTGTCACCCTCTCGTCCGGCAGTTTTGCCACCGCCTGCACCGAAGGCGCGGGAGGCGCTTTGGTCGTGGCGGGGGCGGTTTCATCCCTACCAGCAATCGGGTCGGATTCCCGCACCCGGTCGTCCAGTTTATGGTCGATGGAAACCTGCGCGACGGTCTCCGGAGGTCCGGACAGAGTTGCCGATTCAATGTGACCCGGTGTAAGCGGCTTGTTCAGGGGAACGAGGGGTTTTTCGCGAACCGCCCCGGCAGAAGCGATGGGAGAGGGGCTCCCTGTTTTCTCCACCAGGGAGATCTCACCCACGGAAGAGGATTGCGCCGCGTTCTTTTGCAGCGCAATCCTGTTCCCGGCGCCAGGGGAATACAGTGCCGTGGTTTTCGCTCCGGGGATCGCCTGAGAGATTTGCCCGGTCGGTCTTTCCTCGCCGGGAGCTAAACCCCGGCCCGCCTCGCCGGCCGACGTGAGCGGCTCGGGAGCGTTTTCAATACCGGAGCTTCCCGGGACGCCTGCTTCCGCGTTTACTTTTTCTTGTTGCTGCCGCACCCGGCGCTCGGCCTCGTCCATGACCGCCGAGAGGAGATCACGGGTAAAGTTGTCCTTTTGCCCGAGGTTCGGCGCTTCAACCGCCCGGTCGCCCCGCCGCCCCCCCCCGTAGGCCTCATCGATACCCGGGGCGGCCTGGGCAACGGTCTCATTGAATTTTTCCATATTGGAAAGCACTGTAACTTTTTGCTCCCCTCTAGCCGTTCCCCGGGACTGCGCAGTTAAGGGAACCTTGCGGCTCAGCTGTTCCCACGTCTCCGCCTTGCCGGGAAGCACAAGGGTTGCCTGCCGGGAGTCCCCAGGGTTTTGTTCTTCACCGGGAACCGCCGCGTTCGAATGCCCGGATGATTTTCCCTCCTCCCGCTCCTGCTCCTGCTGTTCCTTCTCCATCCGGAGGCTTTCCACTTCCCGGCGAAACTGATCGACCAGGGGCGCGAGCCTTTCTTTAAATTCCTCCGTGACGCTCTGCGCCTCTCCTCTGTTGCGCATCACATGGGGCGTGATGAGCATGATCAATTCGGTACGGTCTATTTCGTCCGTCGTGGTTCCGAAGAAACGCCCCAGGACGGGGACATCCATCAGGAATGGAATCCCGAGCCTACCGCGAGTGACACGCTCCGTGATGATCCCCCCGATGGCCAGGGTGTCGCCGTCCTGGACCACGGCGGTGGTCTCCGCGTCGCGGGTATCAAAGGAAGGAAACGTGGTCCCTCCCACCGATACGTCGGCCCCCCGCTGGCTGACCTCCGCCTTGACCTGGAGGTTGACCAGACCCTCGGCGTTGACCTGGGGAATGACGGTTACAATCCGCCCGGTATTACGGTACTGGATGGTCGTGCTGGACGTCGTCCCTCCGCTCACGGGGGCCGTCACGGTCCCCGTCGCGATGGGCTCTTCGGTTCCGACCTGTATTCGGGCGGGCTGGTTGTCCGACGCCAGAATGGTAGGCGAGGAAAGCACCTTTACCCGCGAGTCGCTTTGCAAGGCGTTGATAAATCCCCGCAGCGCATTGCCCGTGCCGATGACGGTGCTCAAGACCGCAGGCCCCGGCCCGCCCGCGGCTGCCGGTCCTGCCAGCGCGGACAGGATGGAGGCGCGCTGGCCGAATGTCCGATCGAGAAAGTCGACCCCGTTGGGCTTTCTACCAATCTCGTATTCCACGCCGAACCTGGAATCGTCGGACAGGGTGATTTCGGCAATGAGGACGTCCATGAGCACCTGACGCGGCACCATGTCGATCTCTTTCAGAATGTTCTTGATGTTCTGAAATTCCTGCGACGTGCCAAAAACAATCAACGAGTTGGTTGCCGGGTCGGGGACGATTCTGACCTGGTCCTCCTCGGCCTTGGCGGGGGACGAAGCCGCCGCTGTCCCCGGCGCCCCGCGGGGGCCGGCCTGAGGCGCCTGGGTTGGAGCCGGGGCAACGGCGAAGAGACTCCCGCTCTGCCCGGTACTCGCCCCGGGTTGCCCCGTTGAGGGCAGGGCGGGCTGTTGTCCGCCGGTGACCCGGTTGTGCATCTCCTCCAGGCTCCGCGCCGACGTGCGGGGTCCCGTAGAAACGTGCCCCAGGACCTGGTTCAGGATGTCCGCGAGATCCCTCGCCTTGCCGTTTTCCACCGGGTAGACGAAAATTTTTCTGCCCGGACCCTCGGCGTAGGTATCGATGCGGTCCAACCATTTGTGGGCATAGGTCCAGGCGGCCTCGCTGTGGGCGATCACCAGCAGCCGGTTGATTCTCGGCACGGGAATGAACCGGGCCACGAAGGTCTCCGCCTGGGGCACGGAGGCCGCATAGGCCTGCATGATTTTCTCCATCTCCAGAGCCAGGTCCTCCGCGCTGGCCGCTTTGGTTTGATAGAGCTCCATGCGCACTCCCGCGAAAACGTTCACGTCAATGAGTTCTTTGATCTCCAGCAGACGCTGGATGTTCGACGCCAGGTCGAGGATGATGAGAAAGTTACCCCGCGGGAATTCCAGAATCTCGCCCCCGGAGGTGATAAAGGGTTCCAGCAACCGTTTTATCTCCGTCACGGCAAAGAAACGAACGGGAACGACCTGAAGGATGTAACCTCGCTCGCCCAACCGGCGCGCCGGGCGCACCAGACCCTTCCCGTCTTTGATGGGGGCGATATGGTAGAAATCGCCGCTTTGCACGGCCACAGCGCCGTTCATGCGCAACACCTGGTGGAATACGGGGAGGAGGTCTTCCTGCCTCAGGGGTTGGGCGCTGTAGAGGGTGACGTTTCCCCGGACCCCGGGATCGATGGTGTAGTTGAGCTTCAAGTACTGGGCCAAAACGTGGATGACCTCCACCAGATCCGCCCCCGTGAAGTTGAGCGAGACGAGACCTGTCGTAGCGGTCGCCGAAGGAGCGGGGGCCGACGGTGCGGCCCCTGCAGGCGCTGCGGCGCGCGGGGGACCCTGCGGGGCGGGCGCCGCTTCCTGGCCGTTGGCGGCGCGACCCGGCGCGGCGCCGAAAACCAGCGCCAGAGCGACCGTCAAGATCTGTAGAGTTTTTTTCCGCGCCACTGTCGTTATAACCCTTCCGGCTGAAAACCGCTCCCGATCATGTCCATGCCGGGACTTCCGAATTCCCCAAGAGACGGAATCCTCATCTCGATTTCCCCGGCGTCGGCTGCTTTCTTTGCACCTTGGTGCGAGGCGCCGGCGCAGTGGGCTGCACCGTAATCGCGTTACGCGTAAAATCCAACCCCAACTCGACCTCGGCGGCGCCCTTTTTGAAGACAACCCTCTCCGACTGGATTTCAATCAATTCGTAGCCCCATACCGTATCCCCGAGTGCCAGGCGTCTCATGGCCACCCCGGAGTTTGCCCCCGGTCGGCCGGCGCTCACCGTTGCTTCCGGCGGAACCTTAACGATGGCGAATTGTTCTCCGTCCGTAACGATGGTGCCAAGAAGAACCAGGCCCTCGATGCCCGTCCCTTCGTCGGAATCCGTGGATTTTCCCGAGCCGCCGCTGCCGCGGCGCTTGTCGAAAAGGTTGCGCTCCACGATAATCTCCGTCTTGGGCACGCGATTTTGCGCCTTATCGCCGTTTAACGTTAGATCGGTAACGGGAGGCCGGTTCTCTCTCATGCGGATCGGCCTCCAATCATCCTGCTGCCAGATCTCGTAGGTCTTCAGACCCACCACGCCGATGGCGACGGCAAGAAGGGCGTTAATAATGGATGAACGCTTAAGAATCGCTCCCGCCCTCCCGCTCGACATTGAAAGAACAGCCATGGAATGCATCGTTGCCCGCCAGTAACGTCACTTTCTCTCCGCCTCTCAGTCCTTCTTCGGGTGGACCTTTGCCTCGGATCCCTCGTTTTGCGAAATGAGTTGAAGGACGCTGCTCTTGCGGAAGCGCCAGCTCCGGCCGATCCTTTTACCCGGAATCAGGCCCTCTTCGGCAAGCCGGTAAACCGTCTTGACGTGGATGCGCAGAAGCGCAGCCACCTCACTGGGAGTGATGATCTCTTCCACCCGCTCAGCTTCCATTATAGGTCAGCAAGTTCCCGCATGTACTCTAAAGTGGAGAAAATGAGGCATATTTCATGCCAAACACCCACTTATAACCGCTGGTCCGCTGAAAGACGCTGCATTTCCAGCACTTTCCAAGGGCTCCCCAAAAGGGGGGCCGAATTCCGCGGGGAGTACATGGCGACCGAATTTGGCCAGATCCGTACCTTTAGGGGACAATTCAGGACAGGGAATGACGAAAGGTTACAACAGGTTATGGCCTTTATTCGAGGAAAGGCCGGGGCGGTATCAACGCACGTCGACCCAGCATGCGGGTTGCGGTGCGATATCCCCGGGACAGGGCGGGCCACCGGCGGAAATGGATGGAATGTCTGGTGGGACTCAACCCTGGGGGGAGGGCTTTGCGGGCTCGGCCCCGTTAACTTGACGGGCGAAGCCGGCAATGACCATGCTGGCGCGGACGCCTCCGCCGGCGGCCTGGCGTTCCCGCCGCCTGCCCCGCGCGGCCTGGGGGCTCAAGGAACGGATGGTGATCTCATTGACCACGAGAAGCTGGGGACCGCTATCGATTCCCTGGATGAGACTGGCCACCTGTTCCATGGCGCCGTCGATTTCCACCTGGATAGGAATCCGGAGAAACGCGCCCACCGGTTCGGGATTCAATACCCGGGTGGCTACGATCTGGACTCCCTCCCGGGCCGCAATGGCCCGTACCGTCTCTTGCAGCGACGAGGCGATCACGGGGGGAGTATCGCCCACCAGTAACGAGGCCACCAGCTCTTCCAGTTCCGTTTTGAGGGCCGCGATCTCGCCTTGAATTTCTTCCTTCCGATTCAGGTAGCGCCTGTGGTTTTCCAATTGTTTTGCGCGCACATCCAATTGCTCCGCCACGGAAGCGCGGTGCGCCAGGTAGGGATTCAATACAAAGAAGCGGGCCAGGAGCAGGACAAAGATGAGCGCGGCGACGGAGACAATGACCTTTTCCCGTTTGGACAATCGCAGCCAGAGGTTCTTCACTTTTCAATCTCCGCCTTGAGGGAAAAGGTCTCCCGGTTGTCGCGCCCGCGATTGGTCGGTGCGCTGAACCCCACGTCTTTGAGAAGCCGGGAACGCTCTAACAACGGCACCAGGCCGGAGGCGTTCTCGGCGCTCCCGCGCAGCTCAACGCTTCCCCCGTGGTAGCGCAGGATGGAAAGGTACGCGCTTGTGGGTACGATGCGCGACAACTCTTCCAGCACCCGCAGCACTTCACCCCGTTGCTTTTTTATATCGCCAAGCACCGAGACCTGTTTCTTCAACCCGTTGACTTCGTCCTCGGCGCGCTGGATTTCCTTGACCGCGGGACCCAGCTTCTGGATCTGCCGGTTGTAGCTCGCCAACTGAATCTCGTCCTTGATGGGGTAACTCGCAATCCAGACGATCAATCCGACGATGAAGGCAAGCAAAAGCCTGCCGTTCAAGCTGGCGACCCGTGTGCTCCGTTCTTCCATGGCGGGAGCCTCGGGCCGGAGGTTGAGTTGCAGCTCCGCTTCCCGGAGCCCCCTCAGGGCCGCCCCGATGGCGGGCACGATGGGAGCCGGGAGGGTTCCCCCGGAGGCGGCGAGTCTTTCTCCGCCCACATGGGCCAGGTCCTCGACTTCCAGGGACCCGCCGTTCATGGAGTTCAGAAAACCCTGAACGGCGCCGAAGCTATAGAACCTGGGTGAATACGCCTGTACGCTCTGAAAAATATCTTTGGCCGTTCGCCGGCTCCAGTCCGAATTGGGCAAACGGTGGCTGAACAGGATTTCCGTTCCTTCCTTCCAGCCGGTGGCCCGGGGACCGAGGCCGATGAGTTCCAGGGCGTCGTTCTGGACCGTAACCACAACCGTCGGACCCCCAACGCCTCCCCGGCAGAAGAGCAGAAAGTTACACAGGGCGGCGCCCAGGGTCTCTACCCCCGCGGGCTGGATCCCGAAGCTGAGGAGCACGTCGAGAATCCAGTCCAGGGCGCGCCGAGGCACGGCCAGCAGAAAGAGGCGCAGGCGGTCCCCCTTCTTTCCCATGGGCAAAAAGTCGTAGTACAGCTCCTCCCGGCGAAAAGGCAGCAGCCTTTCCATCTCGTATTCCAGAACCTGCTGCACGCTCGCCTCTGCCACCTGAGGCAGCAACACTTCACAGACCAGGGTTTGATCCGGAGACAAACAAACGTAGAGGGGATCTTCCACCGGGTTGAAATTGGCCAGTAGCGGCGCCATGGCTTCGGCCAGGGCCTGGCGTCCCGCGGCCTCGTTGGCCAGGTCGGGAATTTCCCTCACTTCCTCAGTCGTCACCGAGATCCGAAAGAGATCCTTCCGCAAACAGACCAGGGCAAGACTGTCACGCGTGAGATAGAGTCCCACGCTGTTCAAGAAATCAACGCGCGAGAGGTTTTGAATCCAGCGTGGAGCCCTCATCCCACCCTCCCCGTCGCCATCCATGGGTCCCGGTCAACCCATCGGACCAACTCGAAACCACGGCCGCGGTCCAGCAACCGCACGACTCCCTTGACGCTGCTGGGAATGGCGCCGTTACTGCGAAAGCCCTGGGCCTCGATGGTTACCACCGAGGGATTGGTAAAGACTAACCCCGTGGGGCGCGCCTCTTCGGATCCCAGATTCAGGAGATCCAGGAGATCGCCCAAGGTCTTCTCCGAAAGGCTCTTTCTCCGCTCCACGAAAGTTTCGCACTCATCCCGCGGTCCGCCCACAAGGGCCTGGCAAACCTCGGCCGAGGCGGTGCGCAGATTTACCCGGTTACCGCGGGTTTCAACCGTAAAGATGTCCTTGAGGGCGACCCGCGCGACCCCGTCTTCTTCCAAACCGTAGAAGAGTTCGGGAGTGACCCCACGGACCCAGAGGAGATCCTCCGTCGTATCGAAGGCGCCGTTTCTTGCCGTGTAAGGAGGCGAAAGGGCAAGATAGTAGTCGTCCTCCGCTCCGCTCACCCGGTGCAACTGGTCTTCGTCGCGCCAGTCCAGAATGGAATCCACCAGGATGTCCCGGCGCGCCTCGTCGAGTCCGATGTTTGAAAAGACGCGCCTGAGCGCGTTTTCATCGGCGAGGTTCAGGTTGATCTTTCCCCCTTCGTCCACCACCCGGACGCGGTAAAAACCGCTTCCCAGCGCTGCCTCGTACCACTCGCCGAATTGAACGCTTCCGTCCTGTCCCGGCGCATCCTCCTGCGGAGCGGTCTGTTCCGGAGAGGTCCTGGCCAGGAGGAGCCGGTAGAGCCTTTCCTCGAAGCCCGCCAGCGCCAGGTAGTACCCCTCGGTCTCCTCCACGTAGCGACGGGCCACCATCCCTTCCTCCCGCACCGAAATGCTGAAGTCGTAGGCGACCACGGAAAGAAAGATAAAAATCCACAGAACGATCACCAGGGCAACGCCCCGGTCATTGGAAGCATTTGAAATTTGAAATCTGAGATTTGAAATCTTCATGACGGTGACAGGACCTTCAGCATGATGGGAAAAACCCACCGGAACTCCTTGCCTCCTCCGTCCAACAGGGTGAGGCGCACGGCCCGGGGCAGATCCCGTTTGTTCTCGCCGTCCCACTCGGGCACCCATTCCTCCTTTTGCCCCTGGGTTTCCATATACTCCAGCTTCAGCTCCGACACGTCACGCCACAGGACGACGGAAGTCCGGTAACCCGCGCCCCGCACGGGGACCTCCTCTTCCAGGTTCAAGTCCCTCGCCGCCCCCGAGCCCAAGGAAAGGCTGATCTTCGACACCCCCCTCCCCTCGATGCCCATGGAGGCGGTTGACACAAAGGTCAATCCGGATGCTTCGCCGGCAAAGAGCACGGCCTGGCCTCCCGGAGCTCGATAGGGATACGCCGAGCGGATTAACCCCCCCAGGAACTCTTCCACCGCCCGGAGGGTACGGTTCCGCTCGAAGCGGACTTGAGCCTTTTCCGCGGCCCGATGACCCAGATAAAAAGCCCCGTAGAGTATGGCCAGCATGAGCGCCAGGAGGGTCATGGCCACCATCAGCTCGATCAGGGTAAAGCCGGAGGGGACAGAGAGTTGAGACAGAGACCGCTCCTCCTTCCCTCCACCCCATCTTCCCCGATCAGCTCCGTGGGTCGCCCGTACCAGGGCGGCCACTGGAAGCAGCCCTACGGACTTTGGTTTTCCGAGCTCGAACATACGACGGGCTATCTTGCCGTTCCTTCCCTGGGCACCAGGCGAAGCGTTTTCATCCGGAGCGCGCTCCCCATCTGGAGACTGATCTCCCGCAATTCCCAGCCCGCCGATAAATCAAGCCCGGAGTCACCCCTGAGGGGTGTGATCTTCACGGACCAGCGCTCCCCGTTGGCAGCGGTCCCGTCCTCCCGCCCCCGGGCGATCTCCCGCCGCGTCAAGACCTCGTCCATAACCTGCCGGCCCGCGTCGGCGGCCTCCGTACGTTCGGCGCCCTTGGCCCCGAGGCGCAATCCGGAGGAAAAAACCTCCAGCAGGGTCACGACACCCAGGCTGACAATGGCCATGCCGACAACGACTTCAAGGAGCGTGAACCCATTTTGGATTTCGGATTTCGGATTTTGGATTTTCATTATCTGTTTCCCCTAAGGACCTGCACCCGGCCGGAAAGGGGATCGAAGCGAGTCACATAGGAACCGGCGCCGTCCGGACCCGAGATCTCAATGGCGCCACCCAGGATCCTGCCATTGGGGTAGAAGTTAAACTGCACCATTCCGCTCCCGGCCGGCACTCCACCTTCCACGGCTGCGATGCGCACCTCCGAGGGGAAATGAACCCTGTTACCGCTTCCGGCCTGATAACTGTTGTCCGAAGGAGTCAATACCAGATACTGAAGCGAGCCTTGAAACACGGCCTTGGTGCGCAGGTCCCGGGCCACGGCCGCAAGCCGCAACGCGGATTTTCGAATCTCAAGACGGCCAAGCCTGCGGTCCATGGCGGGCAGCACCAGAAGGCTACTCAGCCCAAGAAGCAGCATCACGACCAGAAGCTCGAGCAGCGAAAATCCCTTGTTGCCCTTCACCGCGCCGTACCTACCCTGGCCTATTCCTGCCAGCTTGAAACGTCCCCATTGTCCCTCTCCCCGCCGGGAACTCCATCGGCGCCGTAGGAAACGAGGTCATAGGGACCGTTTTGTCCCGGGCTCTGGTAAATGTACGGCTTGCCCCAGGGGTCCAGGGGCACGGCTTTCTTGAGATACGGGCCGTCCCATCGTTCCAGTCCCCCGGGCTTCTGGCGCAACGCCTCCAGCCCCTCCTGGGTGCTCGGATAGCGCCCGGTATCCAGTCGATAGGTATCCAGCGCCGTTCCCAGAAGCTCGATTTGCGCTTTGGCCGCCTTGACCTTGGCCTTCTCCTCCTGGCGAATGAAGCGAGGCGCCACCAGGGCCGCGAGCATGCCGATAATGACCATCACCACCAGGAGCTCGACCAGGGTAAAGCCGCAAGAGACAGAGAGTCGAGACAGAGACAGAGCAAACCGACGTTCCGTCTTCTCTCGTTGGGTCGTGCTTCTCCCCAAATCTATGCCTTTGTTCGTTTCAAGGTTTTTGTTGTTGCTCATCTGCCTGATCATCTCTTTGATCATTCTTTCTCAGTTTCTGTCTCTTACTCCGTCACTCCACTCTGTCCCTGTCTTTTCTCTCTGTCTCTTTACTCCGTCTCTATTCCTTCCACCGTCTTCTCACATTGGCAAATCGTTGATGCTGAAGATTGCCATCAATATGGAAATGACAACGACTCCGACCACCAACCCCATCCCGAGAATCAACGCCGGCTCCAGCATGGAGGTAAGGCGCTTGGTCGAACGCTTGACCTCCTGGTCGTAATGGCCGGCGACATTGGCCAACATCTCTTCCAGCTTGCCCGTCTCCTCGCCGACGGCGATCATGTGCAGGGCAAGGGGCGGGAAGACCCCGCTTTCCGTAAGCGGTCCCACCATTCCCTTTCCCTCTTTGACCCGGGATTGCACCTTGGCAATGGCGCGCTCCACGAGAATATTGTTAACAACCCCCTGGACCGTGCCCAAGGCGTCCAGCAGGGGGACCCCTCCCCTGAGAAGGGCCGCCAGGGTTTGGGCAAAGCGGGCGACCTCCACCTTGCGCAGGAGATCTCCCACGAGCCATAAATTGAGCCGCCAGCTATCCCACTGGAGCTTGCCCTCGGGCTTGCGAATGTAGAAAATCGCGCCCACCGCTGCCAACAGGAGCATTAGAAAGACCAACCACCCGTATGCTGATAGAAACTTGCTCATCTGGATCACCACCTTGGTGATCCAGGGGAGCGCGTCCCCCACGTCCTGGAAAATGACGGAAAACTTGGGGATCACGTATATGAACAGGACTAACAACGACATGGCCGAGACCCCGGCCAGAGCCACAGGATAGGTCAAAGCCCCCTTGAGTTCCTCTTTGAACTGCAAGGAACGTTCCAGGTACTCCGCAAGCTGGTGCAGGATGTTTTCCAGCACCCCTCCGGACTCTCCTGCCTTGACCATATTGATGTACATTCGGGGAAAGGCCTCCGGGTGGGAGGCCATGCCGGAGGAGAGCGACTTGCCTGCCCGGACCTCTTCCAGCAGGGTGCGAAGAATCTTCCTGAGCTCGTCACCTTCCACTAGATTGGAAAGGACCCCCAGGCTCCGATCCAACGGGAGGCCGGCCTTGAGCAGGGTGCTGATCTCCTGGGTGAAATGCAGCAGATCTTCTTGACGGACCTTCTTGTGGAAAAACGACGGCAGGGAGAGCTCGGAGGACTTGGCGCGCCGTTCCCCCGGAAGGCCGATTTTCAGCGGGATACAATCCATGTCATGCAGCCGGCTCACCACTCCATGTTCGGCCTCAGCCTCCATGGTTCCCTCCACAACCTTACCCGAGTGGTCCGCAGCGCGGTAATAAAAGAGCGGCATAGCTTTCCGATTTTAGATTTCGGATTTTAGATTTCGGATTTTAATATTCCGGTTGTCGGTCTAATCGAAAATCCAAAATCGACAATCCAAAATTGTTCAGTCCTCTTCCCTGGTGACTCGCAGAACCTCTTCCAGGGTGGTGACACCCTCCCGGGCCTTGTCCCAACCGTCCTTCTTTAAAATGCGCATTCCCTGGGAAAGGGCCAGAGCGCGCAGCGAACCCGCATCTGCGTGCTCAACCACAAGCTTGGATACCGCCGGGGTCACCTGCAGAAGTTCGAAGATGCCGATTCGACCCGTGTACCCCGTGCCGCTGCACGCCTCGCAACCGGCCGGTGCCCACAGATGGTCGGGAGGTTCGTCCCAATCCTCAAGCTTGGGGCCTTCAAAGGGGATCTCCTGTCGGCAGTTCATGCAGAGCCGGCGCACCAACCGCTGGGCCAGGACCCCCAGAAGGGAAGAGGCCAGCAGGTAGTCCCGGACGCCCATTTCCAGTAGGCGCGAGATGGCGCCGGGGGCGTCGTTGGTGTGCAGCGTGGAGAGGACCAGGTGACCGGTGAGGGCCGCCTGCACGGCGATCTCCGCCGTTTCGAAATCGCGGATTTCGCCGATCATGATGATGTCGGGGTCCTGGCGAACAATGGAGCGCAGCCCGTTGGCAAAGGTCAAGCCGATCTGGGGCTTGACCTGAATCTGGTTGATACCCGCCAGTTGGTACTCCACGGGGTCTTCCACGGTGATGATCTTTTTACTGGGATCGTTGATTTTTTGCAGCGCCCCATAGAGGGTGGTGGTCTTCCCGCTGCCTGTGGGCCCGGTGACCAGGACCATCCCATGGGGCCGGGTAATCATGCTCGCGAAGCGCTGCAGCATGTCTGCGGGGAACCCCAGGGAGTAGAGGTCGGCAAATATTTGAGACCGTTCCAGCAAGCGAATCACGACGCTCTCGCCGTAGAGGGTTGGAACCGTGGAGATACGCAAATCGACGTCCTTGCCGCCGACTTTGATCTTGAACCTGCCGTCCTGCGGGAGCCGGCGCTCGGCGATATTGAGCTGCGAGAGGATCTTAAAGCGCGAGATAATGGCGGACTTGAGCTGGCGGGGCGGCGGTTCCATGTCGTGGAGAATCCCGTCGATGCGGTAACGGACCTTGAGCTCGCTTTCATAGGGCTCGATATGGATGTCCGAAGCCCGGCTCTCAAGGGCCCTGGCGATCATCTGGTTGACGATGCGAATTACCGGCACCTCGGAAGCCATGTCCCGAAGGTATTCTACGTCCTCTTCGTCTCCCGTCGCCTCTGCCTCACGGGCGGCGGCGCCGTCCGCGGCTGCCTCCTGGGCTGCCTCCTGATCGGATTCCACGCCGATGCGCGCGAGTATCTCTTTTTCCTTGGCAAGAAAGGGACGCACCTTGAGACCCGTGGCAATTTCAATGGCATGAAACCGGTTGAGATCGGTAGGGTCGGTGGTGGCCACCTGCAGCTCATCGCCCACCACCTTGATGGGAGCGATGCGCGCAAGCTTCAGAAAATCCGACGCTGACAGAAGCCGGCTGGTGGAAATAGAGCTCGAGGGAAGATCCTTCAGCGACACGCAGGGAATGCCAAGGTGATCGCTGAGCACGGGTAAGAGATCGTCTTCGGAAATAAAACCGAGTTCGACCACCAGGCGCACCAGGCTGGACTGTTGCTCCTCCTGGAGGCGCGTGATTCGCTTGAGATCGTCTGCGGAGATCATGCCGCGCTTGACGAGCATTTCTCCAAGGGTTAAATAGGCTTCCATCGGTTCCTGCCGGGGTTCTTTGGGCAAACCCTCTCAATCTCGCTTGGGATCGACGCGGCCGTAGCGGTCCTCCAGTCGAACCACGTCGTCGAGTTCGGGAGTCGATACTTCAAGAATATCACAATCCTCAAGGGCCAACATCCGATGCCTGGTGCCCGGTGGGATATGAGCGCAATCCCCTGGTTCGAGGCGGGCCTTCTTTCGGTCCCCATTGAGCTCGGTTTCCAGCTCCATGGAACCATGCAAGAGAGAGATGGTCTCGTCTTTTATCCTGTGATATTGGTAGCTTAGAGCTTCCCCCTTACGGACGTGGAGAACCTTGCCCACGTATTGTTTCGTGTGCGCCCAGATGAGTTCATAGCCCCATGGCTTTTCGACCCGCGTTCCTCTATAAGGGCTTTCAGGCATATGCTCCTAACTATAATACCAGATCCCCCGGCTTATAGACCAGCATATCGAGTCGTCCCTGGCCACCGGCTCGGATCGTGGAAGATGCCCTAAAAGACAGGAGTTTAGCTCAAACGGAAGGATGATCGACGGCAGGCTGCGGTGGCTAGTTGCCGCCGCCCAGACCAAGCAGGTTGAACCCGAAGTTGAAGCTCGTTTTTGAGGGGTTGGTCGTTTGATTGAAACTGAACGTTGCCGTCCAACATTCGCACTGGGACAGGTATTTGATCCCGCTGCGGTTCCCGGTAAATCGAGACTTACGAAAATCGTAGCTCGCATCATAAAGAAATAGAAAATGGTCGGTCAGGTGAACCAGGGAATGAGCCCCCAGCTCCTCGAGCACGTTTGGCTGGCTGGGGTCTTCAGGGGGGAGCACGGTCAGGTTGGCGTTTTCAGCAAGGGGGGCCAGAAAGTCCTGGCGAATAAAACGATAGCTCAGACGAAAGCCACTGGGCTTCATGAAGTCGCGGTCCAGGACCCGCCTTACTATGGGCCTGGGGTCGGTCAGCGAAAGCTCCGTCCCGGCCTGAGTGAACTGCCAGGGTCCCGGATTGAGCCCCGCATAGGCATCCAGGCTAAGATAATCGCGCGGCGTAACCTTCAAATCGATGTCCACGTCGGAAAGGGTGTCGCCTCCTTTTCTCTCCTTATCGATATCGTAGCTTAGCGAAAGGCCCAACCGTCCCATCTCCCGGATATCGCTTTGCCCCTGCGGAGACAGGAGCTCCGTATCCGCGTCCGAGGCCCCCTCGACGGGTTCCCGGGCAAATTTTCCAAGAAAACGATTGAGCAGCGAGAAGCTCAGGAGATTTCGCCGGTTGATGCGATCGATCCCGTCCATGATGGGGATATCCGACTGATTCGTGCCCGGGATGAAGAGGTACTTCACCTGGGGCTCCACCACGTGCTTGACCCTTTTCAGCGCGGCGCCGTTCCAGGTAAAGACATTGGCTACGGAGGTCCCCAGGTTTCCCGTCAATTCCACGAGCTCGCGGGTCCTGTTCCGATCGTAGATCCCCTCGGTGCGGTGGAGGTAGTAGAGGGTCTCCCGGGGCGCCGCTCCCAAGGAACCGAAGAGGTAGGGGAACACGCGAAAGGGGAGGGTGATCTCCGGCCGCAAATCCAACCGGAGACCATCGGCGCCCTCCTTCCTGATATAGTTGACCCCCTCGGCCCGCCAGTTGAAATCCAACGGCAATCCCAGGTCCTGCCGCCCCCAAAAGGAGAGGTTGGGGGTCCGGAAGAACGTCTGGTCGTCCTTCTGAATAAAGTCCTGGTAAGCGTCCCATTCGCCCCTCAAATGCACGTTTCCCGTGCTGTGGAAGAAACCGACGCGTGAAGGAGCGAAGCGGGCGGCCTGGATGGTTCTCTCTTGAGCCGGGTCCAGGTCATAGCGGTCGACAAGCTCCCGCGTATACAAATCGTCGCTGAAGGCGAAAATATCGCTGTAGGTAATCCACCCCGAGCTATGGGTAGCCCGGTGCGTTGCGATGACGCTCCAACGGTTCTGAGGGATGGTTGGATTCGCGATGGTCTGGTCCTGGACGTCCTTATTGGCGTCGTGCCTTAGATATTCATTGAAGAAGGAGCCGCCGAGCTTCACGCTGGCATCGCGGCTGAAAACATTCCGGAACTCTCCCAGGAAGCCCAACCGCGCGCGGGTTTCGACGTCGGCCTCGAGGGAGGCGTCCATGCTCTTGGAGATGGCCCAGAAAAACGGCTGCTGGTATCGGAACCCCTCGCTGCTCGAATAGCCCGTCTTGGGGAAAAGCAGTCCGGTTTGCCGCTCCGTCCTCATCGGGAAAACAGCGTAGGGAAGATAGAGAACCGGAATGTCTAGGATATGGAAGGTCCCGCCGCGAACGTATCCTGTCCCTTGCTTGTTCAGTCCGATCTCATCCGCCGTGATTTTCCAGGTGGGCGACCCCGAGCTACAGAGACAGGTGGTAAAGGAGCCGTCCTTGATTTGGTAGGCCTGCCCTTCGAATTTCTCAAAGCGCTCGCCGGTAAGGTTGAGATGGCCCCGGTCGATGAAGATTTTCGCCCCCAGGAGCTCTCCCGTTTCATCCTTGAGGTTCATGCGCACGGAATCCGCCTCCATGGTCCATTCCGGATCCGTGATAGAGACTTCCCCCCGGGCCTCCACCTCCTGCTCCTCCTTATTGACCCGCACCGACTGGGCCTTCATCACCGTATCCTGCCGCTTGATCTCCACGTTGCCTTCCGCACGGATTACATTGCCGCCGCTTTCCAGGGCCAGATTGTCCGCGCGCACGTCGATCCCACCGCCTCGCGCCTGAGCGGAGACTGGCCTCCCGTGGACGGCCAGCAGGTAGAACGACAACAACAACGCGCAGGCGACACGGCTCTTTTTCACAGGGCCCCCGGCCTTCCCGCCGCCGTGGCACACGGCTTCATCACACGAAGAAGAAACGGGCGCACTTCGCCCAGAAGATAGATGGAACCGGTGACGAGAACGACGTCGTCCGCCGCCGCACTCTCCAGCAGAAGAACGGCGGCCTGAAGCGGATCGTCCACGGACCTCCCGGATACGCCGGGTGGTAGGGACTGACATAGGGCCTGGGGATCGACGCTTCGTTCCATGGGGGCCTTGGTCAGGATGAAGCCGTAGGCCACCCGCGCAAGTTCTTTCAACATACCCTGCCAGTCCTTATCTCCCATGGCGCCGAACAAAATGTGGACCCTCCTGTCCCCCGCCAGGGCGCGGATCTCGCGGACCAGCATTTCCACCCCCTCCATGTTATGGGCCCCGTCGAGAATCACCGTTGGACTCGACCCGAGCATCTCCAACCGTCCCGGCCAGATCACTTCCTTGAGGCCTTCCCTAACGGCTGTTTCTTCCACGGGAAAATCACGGCCGGAAACTTCCAGAGCGGCCAGCGCCAGGGCGGCGTTGTTTCGCTGGTGCGCGCCGTGAAGAGCTACGGACAATTCCTTTAGATGCCATTGGGGTCCTTCATAGTCGAATTGTCCCGTGTCATCCATGGTCACGGAAAAATCTCGGCCGAGGAAATAGTTTTTCGTCTTATGGGCTTGAGACAGAGTTTCGATAACGGCCCGCGCCTCGGGAGCCAGAGGCCCGCCGATCACGGGGATTCCGTCCTTGATGATCCCTCCTTTTTCCCTGGCAATGGACTCGAGATCCGAGCCCAGGTAGGCCTCATGGTCCTTGGCAATGGTCGTGATGATGGAGACTTTCGGGTGAACGAGATTGGTTGCATCCAGCCTCCCTCCCAATCCGACCTCCACCACGGCCACGTCAATTTCCGAACAGGCAAAGTAGACCAGGGCCATCACCGTTACGAATTCAAAAAAGGTGAGCGCGATGCCGGCACGGTCCAATTGCGCCGTCAAGGCCTCCGCCAGCTCCACCACCTCTTGCGGCGTGATCTCGCCATCGCCGACCCGCATGCGCTCCGTAAAGGAGGACAGGTGAGGGGAGGTGTACAAGGCGGCCCGATACCCTTGCGCACAAAGAATGCCGTGCAGCATTGCAGCCGTGGAGCCCTTGCCGTTGGTGCCCGCGATGTGGAAGGAAGGGAACCGTCTTTCGGGGTGGCCGAAGAGCGCCAGGGCCCGGGTGACGCGGTTAAGGCGCAAATCCACCTCACCACCCCTTAGGTTATAGATCGTGTTTAGAGTTTCCGAATACGATTTCATGCCTGATTTCCACGGCGCCGCGCGCTCTTGCGGCCCCGGGCGGTTTTTGCAAAGCAACTCTCACCCGGCCGATCGGCGGCACTCACTTTTTCGGGATCCGGTTCATGGCCCGCTTGAGGCCGGCAATAAACACCGCCGCGCCCTTGGCCTTGTCCTCCCGGCGTTTGGCCTTTTCCATGGCGTCGATGAGCGCGCTGCCTACGACCACGGCATCCGCGAAGGAGGCCACCCAGGCGGCCTGTTTAGGTGAAGAGATACCAAACCCAACGCCGATGGGCAAAGGGGTGGCGCGCCGGACCCTCGATACGAGGCTTGCCAGATCGCGCTGGAACCGGCTCCGGCTTCCCGTCACCCCCGTGACCGACACGAAATAGATAAACCCGCCGGCCTTACGGGTCACCAGCCGGATGCGCGCCGGATCGCTGGTCGGAGCCAGAAGGAAAATCATGTGCAGCCCCTGCCCCTTGATCTTTTCTACAAGCTCCCCGCTCTCCTCCGGAGGCAAATCCACGCACAGCAGCCCGTCCACACCCGCAGCTTTCGCGTCCCGGGCCAGTCGCCCGAGACCATAGCGAAAAAACGGGTTATAGTAACCAAACAAAATCAGGGGGATTTCCGAGCGCCGCCTAAACCGGCGGACAACTTCCAGGATGTCGGGGAGGGAAGCCCCCCTGGCCAGGGCGCGCTCGGAAGCCCGCTGGATGGTGGGTCCATCGGCCATGGGGTCGGAGAAGGGGATCCCCAACTCGATCAAATCCGCGCCATTCTCCGCGAGGGCATGCAGGACTTTGAGGGTGGTGCGCAGGTCGGGGTCCCCCGCCTCAACGAAGGGAATCAAGGCGCTTCGTCCCTCTGCCTTCAAAGCGGAGAACTTGGCGTCGATACGATTCGGAACGGCCCGCCCGTTGCCTGCTCTCATGATCAATGATTCGCCTCAAGTCCGATATCCCAGGCCATGGCCCGGGCTACAGCTGATCCCCAAGGTACTTTGCCACCGCGTCGATATCCTTGTCTCCCCTTCCTGAGAGATTGAGAATCACGATCTCCCGCCGGGGCCGGCGCGGCGCGAGCCGCATGACGTGGGCTACGGCGTGAGCGCTTTCCAGCGCTGGGATAATGCCTTCCACCTCGGACAACGTCCTCATGGCACGAACGGCCTCACTGTCGGTGGCCGAGGCGAAGACGATGCGCCCGCAGTCGTAGAGATAACTGGGTTCGGGTCCGACCCCCGGATAATCGAGGCCCGGCGCGATGGAATGGGCGTGGCGGATCTGGCCCATGCTCTCCTGGAGCAGGTAGGTCTTGTTGCCGTGGAGCACGCCCACCTTGCCGCCCAGAATGGAAGCGGAGTGCCGGCCGCTTGCGAGCCCCAGGCCTGCCGCCTCCACACCGACCATCTTTACCCGCCGGTCCTTGAGAAAAGGATAGAACAGTCCCATGGCGTTGCTTCCACCGCCGACGCAGGCCACCAGATAGTGGGGCAATCTCCCCTCCTTGGTCAAAATCTGGCGGCGGGCTTCCCTGCCGATGACCGATTGAAAATCGCGCACCATGAGCGGGTAGGGATGGGGGCCGGCCACCGAACCGATAAGGTAATAAGTGGAGCGAACGTTGGTGACCCAGTCTCTTAGGGCCTCGTTCATGGCGTCCTTGAGCGTGCTGGTGCCCGAATCCACCACCCGGACCCCGGCCCCCAGGAGCTTCATACGGGAGACGTTCAGGGACTGGCGCTGGACGTCCTCTTTGCCCATGAAGATCTCGCACTCCAATCCAAAGAGCGCCGCCACGGCGGCCGTGGCCACTCCATGCTGTCCCGCACCCGTCTCCGCGATAATCCGCTTCTTCCCCATCTTCTGCGCCAGCAAGATCTGCCCCAGCGTGTTGTTGATCTTGTGCGCCCCCGTATGACAGAGGTCTTCCCGCTTGATATAAATCTTCGCCCCCCCAAGCTTCCGGGTAAACCGCTCCGCATAGTAGAGGGGGGTTTCCCTGCCCGCGTATTCCCGAAGATAGTAATGGAATTGGCGCTGGAACTTCGCGTCACGGCGCACCTCGCCGTAGGCCTTTTCCAGCGCCACCAGGGCAGGCATGAGCGTCTCGGACACATAACGCCCGCCATAGAGCCCGAAGTGCCCTTGCCGATCAGGCACCTTTAGCGGCATGGATAAATTCTTTGAGCTTCCCATGATCCTTGATACCGGGCCTGGACTCCACGCCCGAACAAACGTCGACTCCAAAAGGCCTCACCTGCCGCACGGCCCGCTCGATATTATCGAGGTTCAATCCTCCCGAGAGGATGAGGCGGTCCGCATCCAGTCCTTCGACCCAGCTCCACAGGAAGGAGGAGCCGGAACCCCCGTAGCCCTCGCTCCAGGAATCCAACAGATAGAAGTCCGCCGGATAGTCCCTGATGCCGGCCAAAGAACCCCGGTCTCGAACCCGGAAGGCTTTGATGACTTTCACCGGCCAACCTCTACAGTACCCCGGGCCCTCCTCCCCGTGGAACTGAAGGGCCGTGAAGCCGTCGCCTCCCCCGCCGCTTCCCTTCCCCTGCACGATCCCTTCAACCTTCTCCCTGGGCTCGTTAACGAAGACGGCCACCCGGCAAATCTGCGACGGAACCTCGTGAAGAATCGCCCCGGCCTTCTCGGGCGCCAGGTAGCGTGGGCTGGGGAGATAAAAGTTAAAACCCAGCGCATCGGCGCCGAACTCCACCGCCTTGATGGCGTCGTCGATATTGGTTATGCCGCACACCTTGACCTTCACCATAGTTCGTCATTCGTCAATCGTTACTGGTCAATGGATGCCGGGCTCTTTTCTGCCCGATTGACCAATGACCATTGACGATTTACGAGAGTAACTCTCTCAGCCTGGCCCCCGGGTCCCGGGCACGCATGAGAGTCTCGCCCACGAGAAACGCAGAGGCCCCTAACGCTTCCAGGGCCTGCATCTGCTCCGGCGTTTCGATCCCGCTCTCACAAACCACGGTCACGCCGCCGGGAACCATGGGAACGAGCCGCTCAAAACCCCGCAAATTGACCTCGAAGGTCCGCAAATCCCGGCTGTTGATGCCGACCAGGGTCGCTTTCGCCGTAAGGGCGCGGTCCAATTCCTCCTCCGTGTGTATTTCCACCAGAGCCTGAAGAGAAAGCGCGCGAGCCCCATGGATCAGATCGGAGAGCTGGGAGGGCTCGAGCAGGCCCGTAATCAACAAGACCGCGTCGGCACCGAAAGACCGCGACTCCACAAGCTGGTATGGATCGAGGACAAAATCCTTGCGCAGCAGGGGGAGCGAGACGATCCCCTTGATCTGCTCCAGGTAAGCGAGGCTTCCCCGGAAAAAACGCTCTTCCGTAAGCACCGACAGGGCGGCGGCCCCGTTACGGGCCAGGGCCCCGGCCAGGCCGAGGACGTCAAAATCCTCGCGAATGAGTCCCTTGGAGGGCGAAGCCCGCTTGATCTCCGCTATAATACGGCGATTCGATCCCCGCAGGCTCGCCCCGAAATCCCGCGTGGGGAGATGAAACAGCTCGCGGCTTTGGAGCTCGGACGGCGGTCTTTCCTCCCGCCTGCGCCGGACCTCCTCACGCACATGTCCCGCAATGGTATCCAGAAAGCTCGTCATCGCTGTCAGGTCTAAAACCCAGGGGACGCCGTTCTCTCGCCCGCCCGGCCTGCCATCCGCAATCAACCGGAGTTACTCACCTCCACCAGCAAATCGAGTTTTGCCGACGCGTCGCCCGAATCGATGGCCTGCTCGGCCCGCTGCAACCCAGCGGCGACGGATTCAACCGACCCGCTGGTATAGAGGGCCGCGGCACTGTTCAGCAAAACCACGTCCCGTTTAGGTCCCTTTTCTCCGCCGAGGACCTTTCTCACGATGACCGCGCATTGCTCGGGACTCCCGCCGCGGAGATCCTCCAGGGAGCAGCGTTTCAAACCAAAATCTTGGGGTGACATGCGATAGCTCTTTACTTCTCCGTCGCGGAGCTCGGCTACCCGGGTGGGGCCGCAAAGCGAGATTTCATCCAGCCCCTCTTCCCCATGGACGACCATGGCCCGGTCGGTACCGAGGTTTTTGAAGACCCTCGCGATGGGCTCGGTCAAGTCTCCGTCGTAAATGCCGATGAGCTGATGGGTGGCCATGGCCGGATTCGTCAGAGGACCCAGAATGTTGAAAATCGTCCGGATACCGATCTCCCGGCGCGGGCCCACGGCGTATTTCATGGCCTGGTGGAGGAGGGGGGCAAAGAGAAATCCGATGCCCGCTTTTTGCAGGCATTCTTCCACTTTTATCTTGGGCGCCTCGATATTCACGCCCAGGGCCGCCAGCACATCCGCGCTTCCCGAACGGCTCGAGACGGATCGGTTGCCGTGTTTCGCCACGGTGACTCCGCAGGCAGCCGCCACGATAGCGGCGGTTGTGGAGATATTGAAAGTCTCCAGCTGGTCCCCTCCTGTACCGCAAGTGTCCAGGATGCAACCCGGAGGCACTTTGACGCCGTCGGCTTTGGCCCGCATCACCTTGGCGGCGCCGGTGATCTCCGCCACCGTCTCCCCTTTCATCCTCAAGGCGGTGAGAAAAGCCGCCACCTGAGCGGGCGTGGCCGCACCACTCATGATCTCGTTCATCACCGCTTCTGAATCCACCTCGGTGAGATCCACGCGGCGGGTCACGGCGGCGATGGCCTCGCGGATATTCATGGCACCTCCCTGGTAATAATGGCCTGGGTAAAGTTTTCCCGTGCCTTCAAGCGCTCCAGAAGAGATTTCGCCTCGGACTGGGTCGGCAGACGGCCCGCCCTGACGCGATACCAGGTTCGTCCCTTGATCGTGCTGGAGACCACGTACGCGTCGTAACCCTTGCCCTTGAGCTTGCTCGCCAAGACCTGGGCGTCCCCACTCCGGGTGAAAGCTTTGACCTGCACCGACCAGACCGTGGTCCCCTTTTGGGTTGACAGGGTCGCTCTGGGCTCGGCCGCCTTCACCGGTGGGGGCTTGCCGCTCCTCGGGGGCGTGCTGGTCTTTGCTTTCTTTTCCGGCTCACTTTTTGTCTGGTCCTTTGCACTTTCGCCCTGGGCCTTGGCCTGCTCCGCCGCAGGACTCCTGGTCAAGGTGTCGTAGAACGTCATCTCCTGGTCCGACGAAGGCCCCGTGGCAGCGCCGCCTCCCTGGGACGAGGCCAGCAAGGGGATTTTCGGGATCGGTTTCTGGTCCCCGCCGCGCTGGAGCTTGCGTTCTTCGATTCCCTGTCCCACGAGCATGCCCAGAAAAAAGATAATGGAGCAGGTCACCGTAAAACCAAAGGCCAGGATGACCAATTGGCCCCGGCTGAAGTAATAGGAACTCTGTCCTCGATCTCTACGATGGTCTGCCATGGAAATTAAATGCCCCATCCCCCGGGGAAACCGCACAAGGGCTCCGCTTCGCTATTGTCCATTCTCCGTGGAGCGGGCCATTCTCAAGGGAGCGTTCACGCCCAGCAGCCCGAGCCCCATACGGATCACCGTTTGCACCTCTCTGGCCAACACCAGCCGAGCCCGGCTCAGAGCCGCGTCCTCCGACAGGACTCGATTACGGTTATAGTAACGGTGAAAGCACCCGGCCAGTTCGAGCAGGTAAAAAACCAGCCGATGCGGCTCCAGCTCCTCTACGGCCTCGCGAACGACCTCGGCATACTGGAGCACCTTTTTGATGATTTCCAGTTCTTCGCTCAATGCGAGCCTTTCCAACTCCTCGTCCGAAGCCCGAAGGGAATCCACCCGTAACCCCTGAGCGCTGGCCTGCTCGAAAATGCTGGCCACCCGCGCATGGGCGTATTGCACATAGAATACCGGGTTCTCGGAGGATTCCTTTTTCGCCAGGTCTAGATCAAAATCGAGATGGCTGTCGGACCTGCGCATGAGGAAAAAGAACCTTGCTGCATCCCGTCCCACCTCATCCAAAACGTCTTTCAGGGGAACAAATTCTCCCTGGCGTTTGCCCATACGAACCGGCGCCCCGCCGCGGGTCAGCTGCACCATTTGCACCAGCACCACGCGAAGCCATCCGGGGTCATAGCCCAAGGCCTGAATGGCTGCCTTGAGCCGTCCCACGTAACCATGGTGGTCCGCGCCCCACACGTTGACCAGTTTCCTGAACCCCCTCTGGTACTTGGTCCGGTGGTAGGCGATATCCGAGGCGAAATAAGTCAGGTCTCCGTCGCTTTTTACCACCGGCCGATCCTTGTCGTCCCCGTAGGCCCCGGACTTGAACCACAAGGCCCCTTCCTCTTCGTAGAGAACGCCCAGGGATCTCAAGACGTCGATGGTCTTCTGGACCTCGCTGCGCTCCCGCATCTCCCGTTCGCTAAAATAGGAATCAAAGCTGATGCCGAAGCCTTCCAAATCGTCGCGAATGGCGGCAAGCAGAGAATCCGCTCCGAACCGGCTCAGAAAATGGATGGCTTCGTCCTTCCCATCGGAAGCGTAACGATCACCCCAGCGTTCTTTTACCGCGGCCGCCAGTTCCTTCACGTAGTCCCCCGGATAACCGTCCTCGGGAAAGGCCTCCTTGGCGCCCAGGAGTTCACGGTAGCGGTGATGAATGGATAGGCCTAGGTTTTCTATCTGTCGCCCGGCATCGTTCACATAGTATTCCCGCTCCACCCGGTGACCGGTCCCTTCAAAAAGACGGGCCAGGACGTCTCCGATGACCGCAACCCGCCCGTGGCCCACGTGCAACGGTCCCGTGGGGTTCACGCTGGCGAACTCAACCTGGACGGCTTCGCCCCGGCCCAGATCGAGGGTCCGGGCCCGTTGTTGCTCGATTCCCCTAAGGGAGCGGTAACAGAATGCGGGCGAAAATGAAAAGTTGATGAATCCCGGACCCGCCACTTGCACTTGTTCCAACAGGCCCTCCGGGTCTTCCAGGTTTTTGATCAGCAAGTCCGCGATGGCCCGGGGTGATTTTCGCATTCGCCCAGCCAATACCATGGCAAGATTGGTGCTTAGATCGCCAAACTCCTTCTGCTTCGGCGTTTCCAGAAGCAAAGGGGGGAGGCCTGTCAGATCCAGCTCTCCCCCCTTTGCCGTTTTTTCAATGGTTCGCGCCAGGAGATCTCTAAGGTGATCTTTCATTGCGGTCCTTGACCATTCCTCACTGCTCCCGTTCGGCTGCCATAGGAGAGGAACCTGATCCTTGCTTTGACACTTGGCAATCTAGTATTTGGGCTCAAACTCGGCTATTTATAACGCCTTTCTAATATTAAATCAAGCATTTTCAGGATCCCACATGGACAAAAACCGGGGAGGAATCTCGCCGGCTAAATACAACGGGCCCGACTGATAGAACGCGATCCCGCTGGCATGGGCGGCCTCGGCATCAACCATGAGGACCGCCGGCGCGGGATCCCCCCGCTTGCCCACGTCTATAGCATCCTCGGCGGACAGGCTGAGGTGCACGTACTGGCGGCCACAGGGCCGCAGTCCATGTTTCAAGAGATTTTCGGCAAGATCCCGGGCAACGCCCTGATAGAGGCACAGCGGCGGGGCAACCTTTTTTTGATCGAAATTCACGGGAAAGGAATGGCCGTAGGTGGCCCGCACCTTGCCGTCCCTGAACTCGAAACGCATCTTGTGCGGGTCTTCCACGATGCCCAGGACATCGGCCTGCACCGCACCGGGGAAACGGTCCCGGACCGTCTGCAGCAAGTCTTCCAGCGGGACGAAGCCCCGTTCGTCGAAAGCCAGGGGATAGTCCCCGGGTCGATGCCTGAGCAGGTAACTCAGAAATCGCGACATTCTCTCTGCTGGTACCATAGCGGAGCTTCACCGGCCGGGCGAAAAGTGCCGGGGCTGAGCCGCCGCCGGATTATTGTCCCCCGGACTCCAAAACCCTGACCCCTGCGGGCCACAGGACAAGCACCACGGCTTCACCCCTCGCCCGGGGAGTATGTATGGACCCCGGGTCAAGATAGACAATATCGCCTGCACTGTAAACCCCGGTCTCATCCTCGATGCCGCCCTTGATGACCAGATAGAACTCTCCACCGACATGTTCATGCTTCAAAAAGGCGCTGGGATCAGCATCCGCCGTGATCCGGTACAGGACCAGTTCCCGCTGGCCTTCACGGGCTAGCCGGGCCATAAACAGGCCCGTGCCAAAGTCCTTCCAGGATAGGGCTTCCAGGGCGCTCTCGTCGAGCTCGAGACTGAGAAGGCCCTTGAGAGAGCAACGCAGCAATGCCATGGGTTTTGCTCAGTTCCGTTCTTATCACAGCCCCTGTCCGGAAAAAACCAGGGGAGGTCGCAGCAAGCGGAGTGGAATGAGCGGATGAGTTGGAGGGTTAAATGGGGCCCCGAAGGACCGGTTTCAGGATGCCTGTTCCGCTGTTTTGGATTTCGCTCGTTTTTTCGCTGGAGTTTTCTTCACCGCGGACCGCCTGCGGCGTCGCCCGCCACCCGCGGCCTTTTCCTCTTTCTTTGCCGGTTCAGTTTCGGGGAGGATTTCGACTACGGAAACCGGCGCGTTGTCCCCGCGCCGCAATCCCACTTTCACCGCATGGGTGTATCCTCCAGGACGGTCCTTGAACCTGGGACCCAGAGTATCGAATAGCCTGGCCACCACGGCCTTGTCCTGAATCACGGCCAAGGCCTGGCGCCGCGCGTGCAGGCTGCCCTGCTTGCTCAGGCCGATCATCCAATCCACCCAACGCCGCAGCTCCTTTGCCTTGGCGTCCGTGGTTTCGATGCGATCGTAGCGCAAAAGCGCGGTTACCAGATTGCGCATGAGGGCGCGGCGATGGCTCGCGTTGCGGTTGAGCTTTCTTCCCTTTTTTAAGTGTCGCATGGTCTAAGCGCTCTCTTGATGTTTCGCATGGCGGCGGCTGTCAAGTTCTTCGCGCGTCGGGAAATTATCCAGTTTCATGCCGATCTCCAGGCCCATTTCCCGGAGAATCTCTTTGATCTCGTTCAGGGATTTGCGTCCGAAGTTCTTCGTCTTTAACATCTCCGGCTCGGTTTTCTGCACCAGCTCGCCGATATACTTGATATCCGCGCTTTGCAGGCAATTCTGCGAACGGACGGAGAATTCCAATTCGTCCACGCTGCGGAAAAGATTTTCGTTCAACGCCATGGAGCCCGCACCCTTGCGGGTCTCGGCTTCCGGCAGATCTTCCTCGAAATTAATAAATATATTGACTTGGTCTTGAATAATCTTGGCGCCGTAGGCCAGAGCATCCTCCGGCTTCACGCTGCCGTCCGTCCAGATCTCGAGGACAAGGCGGTCAAAGTCCGTTCTTTGTCCGACCCGGGCGTTGCTCACATGGAAATTGACCCTTTTGACGGGAGAAAACACGGAGTCCATGAAAATGGTGTCTACCGGAGCATCTTCCTCCTTGTTACGTTCGCTTGGAACGTATCCTCGCCCCAACCTCACGGTCATCTCCATGTCCAACGCGCCCCCCTTGGACAGGGTGGCGATGAAATGGTCTGGATTGATGACCTCCACATGGGGCCCGGTTTCAAAATCCTTGGCCAGCACGGTTTTCGGCCCCTTGGCGTCGAGCTTCAAGGTGCCGCGGTCCCCCTCGTGGAGCTTGAGGCGCACCTGCTTGAGGTTGAGAATAATATCGGTGACGTCCTCGTTGACCCCGGGGACGGTGGAAAACTCGTGCAGCACCCCTTTGATCCGTACCGAAGTGATTGCGGCCCCCATGAGGGAAGAGAGAAGGATTCGCCGCAGGGAGTTCCCGATGGTTTGCCCGTACCCCCTTTCGAAAGGCTCGCCGTAGAATTTCCCGTAGGTGGGCGTCAGGGTTTTGTCTTCGATTTCGAGCTTGGTGGGTTTAATCAATTCCGTCCAATTTTTATTCATGGTATCTCGTCTCCATATGTGCTGATCACTTAGAGTACAGCTCGACGATCAGCTTTTCGTTGATGGGCGTGGTGATGTCGCTGCGCGCGGGAAGAACCTTAACCTTTGCGGAAAAAAACTCGCGGTCCAGCTCCGCCCACTCGGGCACGCCGCGCCTCTGTGCCCCTTCCATGGCCGCAAGGATCCGCGTCATCTTTTGACTGTCCTCTCGGACGGAAACGACGTCCCCCGCGTGCACGGAATACGAAGGAATGGACACCGGCTTACCATTGACCAGCATGTGTCCATGGCGGACCAGCATGCGGGCGTCGGCACGGGAACTTGCGAAACCCATGCGATAAGTAACGTTGTCCAAGCGCCTTTCCAGGAGAACCAGCAGGGTTTCCCCCGTAATCCCCTTGGCTTTGTCTGCCAGGGCAAAGGCACCGCGGAACTGCTTTTCCAGCAAACCGTAAATGCGCTTGACCTTCTGCTTCTCGCGCAACTGGATCTTGTACTCGGAATACTTTTGCCTGGATTGCCCGTGCTGCCCCGGGGGGTAATTTCTCCGCTCGATGGCGCACTTGTCCGTATAACACCTATCGCCCTTTAAAAAGAGCTTGAGGTTTTCCCGCCGGCAAAGCCGGCATACCGATCCCGTGTATCTAGCCAATGCTCACTCCTGTCTGCTGCATCATGCCTCTTCCGACCTTTGACTTTTATCCTCGAATGTCGCTCTTCTATTCTTTATCTTCGCTTCTCCAGGTCCCCTATACTCTTCTCCGCTTCGGGGGACGGCACCCGTTATGGGGGATGGGGGTCACGTCCTTGATCAGGTTGATATTCAAACCCGCGAGTTGCAGGGAGCGAAGCGCCGAGTCCCGGCCCGCCCCAGGCCCGCGCACGTAGACCTGCACCGCGTGCATCCCGTGGTCCATGGCTTTGCGCGCGGCGCTGTCCGCCGCCCGCTGCGCCGCAAAGGGCGTCCCTTTTCTCGAACCCTTGAACCCCATGGCCCCGGCACTGGACCAGGCCACCACGTTCCCCTGCACGTCGGTAATGGTGACGATGGTATTGTTGAAGGTAGAATGGATATGGGCAATGCCATCCCGAATATTTTTTCTTCCCTTCTTCTTTTTCGCGGCCTTCTCGGCGGCCTTTTCTTGTTCCGCCGGGGCTGCTTTTTTTTCAGCCTGCTCTTCGTCTTTTGCCATAGATGCTCCTTAAATAAGCTTCACCCCTCAGTGTTCAGTCGCGGCAGCTCACCCGTGGGCTGGGTGCTGCTCGCGGCTACCCTTTGGAGGGCGCCTGCTTCTTTCCCGCCACCGTCCTGCGCGGCCCTCTGCGGGTACGGCCGTTGGTATGGGTCCGCTGTCCCCGCACCGGCAACCCCTTCCTGTGCCGCAATCCACGATAGGACCCCATTTCCATGTGACGCTTGATGTCTGCCGCTATTTCACGCCTCAGGTCGCCTTCCACCTTGATTCCCTGGTCAATGACCTTGCGGATTTTGACCACGTCGTCATCGGTGAGCTGGTCGCTCTTCATGTCCAGCCGGATGCCTGCCTGGAGCAATATGTTACGGGACTTGCTTTTCCCGATGCCGTAGATATGGGTCAGCGCAATCTCCATCCGCTTGTCCTTGGGCAAATCCACTCCTGCAATTCGCGCCATAACTCCTCCAATTTTAGATTTTAGATTTCGGATTTTAGATTAATCCAAAATCGTCAATCCCCCATCCAAAATTCCTTCAGCCCTGTCTCTGCTTGTGCCTGGGATTGACACACAAAACCCGGACCACTCCCCTGCGCAGGATGACCTTGCATTTGCTGCAAATCTTTTTAACCGAGGCCCTGACTTTCATTAAGAACTCGAAATTTCTGGTAACGCGTAGTAACGCAAGGTAACGACAATTCGTTACGTCTCGTTACAATAAGTTACCGATTTTGGCTCTTCCCTTTAACCGAAGCTCTGAGTTTCGTATTTGCAACCCGTAACTTTTAGTTTTGAATAGAAATTTATTGTAACGATCAATCGTTACTATCCGTTACCACCAGTTACGATTCGTTACCATTCATTTCTCCGACGCGTATTCTAACGCTCTCTATAGACAATTCTTCCCCTCCCCAGATCGTAGGGAGACAACTCGATTTTGACCTTATCTCCCGGGAGGATCTTGATGTAATGCATGCGCATCTTCCCGGAAATATGGGCAAGCACCTTGTGCCCGTTTTCCAACTCCACCCGGAACATGGCGTTGGGAAGGGTTTCCAGGACCGTTCCCGTTACCTCAATGGCATCTTGCTTGGGCATAACTCGTTGGCAAATAGCGAATCGCGGGAAGGTCTCTCCCCTCGCCTGTGAACTATTAGCCTTGTACCATTCATCATTCCTAAATCCGGCTCAAGATCTCCGGGCCTTGTTTCATAATGGCCACCGAGTGCTCGAAATGGGCGGCCAGGCTGCGGTCCCTTGTAACGGCGGTCCAGCCGTCTTCCTTAAGTTCCACTTCCGGGGCGCCGGCGTTGACCATGGGCTCGATAGCGAGCACCATCCCTTCCATCAGGCGGATGCCCCGTCCCGATTCCCCATAATTGGGGACGGGGGGCTCTTCGTGAAGCTTCTTACCGATACCGTGGCCCACAAACTCCCGGACCACGGAGAAGCCCGCGTCTTCCACCGTGGCTTGAATCACCGATGACAGGTCTCCCAGCCTTTTGCCCTCGCGCAACTGTTCAATCCCGCGGTACAGGGACTGCCGGGTAACCTCCATGAGGCGTCGGGCTTGGTCGGTAGTCTCCCCCATGGCCACGGTCACGGCGGCGTCGCCGTAAAACCCTTCGTAAATGACCCCGAAGTCGAGTCCCACGATATCACCGTCTTTGAGAACTCTCTGGGACGGCATGCCGTGGACGACTTCCTCGTTGACTGAGGTGCAAAGGGAATACGGGTAAACCCTCCCTCCCACCGCGTAGCCCTTGAAGGCGGGCTTGGCCTTTTTCTTGTAAGTCAGTTCTTCCGCCAGGGCGTCGAGTTCCAAGGTGGTGACTCCCGGAGCGGCGGCTGCTTGCAACTCCTGCAAAATCTCGGCAACGATCACGTTAGCCTTTCTCATGATGCCAATTTCCCGGGCCGACTTGATAAAAATCATGACCCTTCGATCTCAAGGGCTTGAAAAACACGGTCTTTGATCTCCTCGACCTTTCCCACCCCGTCGATTTCCCTGAGCAGCCCCTGCGCCCGGTAGTAATTCACCAACGGCATGGTTTGCCGCCCGTATACGTCCAGCCGTGCGGTAATCGTCTCCTGCCGATCGTCCTCCCTCTGAAAGAGCTCTCCCCCGCAGCTGTCGCAGCGATCCGGCCGGGCCGGAGGATTGAACACCAGGTGATAGAGAGCATCGCACGCCTTGCAGGTTCGGCGGCTCCCCAGCCTCTGGGTGGTCGTGCCCCGGGGGACGTTGATGAACAGGACGTAGTCCAGGGGGGCGTGAAGCCTCTCCAGGCAGTCCTTGAGCCCTTCCGCCTGAGGAACGGTCCGTGGAAATCCATCGAGCACAAATCCGTCGGCGCACCCGCCCGTGGACAGGCGCTCGGCTATCATTTCCAACGTGATCCCATCGGGAACCAGCGTTCCCTTCTTAATGTACGCCTCCGCCTTTTCCCCCAAAGGCGTCCGGTCGGCTACAGATTTCCTCAGAAGATCTCCAGTGGAGATATGGGGAACACCGATCCGGTCGCAAATAATCTTAGCCTGGGTTCCCTTACCCGCCCCGGGCGGACCCAAAAGAACCACACGCACGTTTCCTCCCAACCAATTCTCCTAGCCTCGTCTCCCCCGCAGGCGACCGCGCTTCATGAACCCCTCATAGTTGCGACTGATCATATGCGTTTCCACCTGGGCCACCGTGTCCAACGCTACACCTACCACAATGAGAAGCGCCGTTCCTCCAAAGTAAAAAGGGACGTTCAACTGGCTGATGAGAAGGGTCGGGAGAAGAGCAACCGCTGAAAGATAGAGCGCCCCGCCCAGGGTAACCCTGGACAGCACCCGATCGATAAAATCCGCTGTTTTTTGACCTGGACGTATACCGGGGATATAGCCGCCGTATTTCCTCATGTTCTCAGCGACATCCACCGGATTGAAGACGACGGCCGTATAGAAATAACAAAAGAAAATGATCAGCGCCACGTAAAGCACGCTGTAGAGCCACTGACCCGGGCCAAGGAAGCCGGCCGCCGTTTGGGCCCACGGGTTTTGAATGAATTGGGCCACGGTGGCGGGAAAGATCAGTACTGAGGAAGCAAAGATGACCGGGATGACCCCGGAGGTATTGATCTTGAGAGGCAAGTGGGAAGTCTGCCCCCCGTACATTTTGCGTCCCACGACCCTTTTGGCATACTGCACGGGAATCCGCCGCTGCCCCCTCTCGACAAAGATTATGACGGCCACCACGGCCACCACGATGGCGACGATCAGGAGCACCACCAAGGGCATGAGCTCCCCCTCACGGACAAACTGGACCGTGGTGGTGATCCCCGAGGGGAGGGTCGCAACGATGCCCGCAAAAATAATAAGCGAGATGCCGTTGCCGATGCCGCGCTCGGTAATTTGCTCTCCCAGCCACATGATAAACGCCGTACCCGAAGACAGAGTGAGCACCGTCATCACGCGAAAACTCCACCCTGGATGCAACACCACGGCCTCTCCGCCCGGCCCACGGGTGCTTTCCAGCCCGATACTGATCATCAGCCCCTGGATGACGGCCAACACGATGGTACCGTAGCGGGTGTATTGGGTGATTTTTCTCCGACCGACCTCTCCTTCCTTGGACAGACGCTCCAAATACGGGAACACCACGGTCAATAGCTGCAGGATGATCGAAGCGCTTATGTACGGCATGATTCCCAGGGCAAAAACCGAGAACTGCTCGAAGGCGCCTCCGGAAAACAAATTGACCAGGCCGAAAATCGTATTTTCAACCTGGGCGAAGAACGCGGCGAGAGCCTGGCGGTCGATGCCGGGAGTGGGGATGGCCACACCCAAGCGATACACGGCCAGCATGGCCAAGGTGAAGAAAATCCTGCGCCTGAGCTCCGGGATACGGCTGGCGCTCTGAATTCCTTCAATCATTTACCAGTGCCTCTGCCCGGCCGCCTGCGGCTTCGATCTTTTCCTTGGCTTTATGAGAAAAGAAATGGGCCTTGACGGTCAGGGCTTTGGTCAAAGTCCCGTCTCCGAGAATTTTGAGATCCCCGCGCCTTTTTGTCCAACCCAGGGATTGCAGAAGCTCCGGCGAAACTTCCGTGCCCGCCTCAAGACGCTCCAACTGTCCGACGTTGATCAAAACGATCTTTTTTCGAAATGGGTTGTGGAACCCCCGTTTGGGAATTCGCCTTTGAAGGGGCATTTGGCCCCCTTCGAATCCCGGCCTTGGCCCACTGCCGGCACGGGCCCCCTGCCCCTTATGCCCGCGGCCGGAGGTTTTGCCGGTTCCGGAACCTTTTCCGCGCCCGATAATCTTCCTTTTTTTTCGGGAGCCAGGCTGCGGCGTCAAGTCACTTAGATTCATAGCGGTTCCTCAACGGATCTCGGACAGGGTCTTGCCCCTCAACCCGGCGATATCCTCGGGGGACTTTAGCTCCCTCAACGCCTCGAAGGTCGCCCTGACCATATTTTGGGGATTGTTGGACCCGATGCACTTGGTCAGGGCATCCTGGATGCCCACCATTTCCACCACCGCCCGTACCCCTCCGCCGGCAATGACCCCCGTCCCCTCGGAAGCGGGCTTGAGGATCACATAGCCTGCGCCAAAGCGTCCGGAGACCTCGAAGGGGATGGTGCCGTCCAATATGGGCACTCGAATGAGGCTCTTCTTAGCCTGTTCGACCCCCTTGCGGATGGCCTCGGGAACCTCGGTGGCCTTACCCATGCCGAAGCCCACGTGGGATTGCCCATCTCCCACCACGACCAACGCGCTGAAACTGAAGCGGCGTCCCCCTTTAACCACTTTAGCTACGCGGCTGATGTGAACAACCTTCTCCCTTAAATCCAACCCTTGCGGATCAATCCTTTCCAAGCATCCTCCCGTTAAAAATTTAACCCGCCTTCGCGGGCCGCCTCGGCGAGCGCCTTCACACGGCCATGGAAGAGGAATCCGTTACGATCGAACACGACGTGGCTGATCCCTTTGCCCTTGCAGGCTTCCGCCAGAAGAGCCCCCACCTGTTTGGCCGCTTCAATTCCACGGGCCTGTTTGGCCCCGGCCATGAATTCCTTTGACAGAGTGGAGACCGTCGCCAAAGTGGCACCCTTCTCGTCCGAAATCACCTGCGCATAAATATGCTTGTGGCTTCGAAAGACGCAAATCCGCGGCCGTCCGTCGGTCCCCAGAATCTTTCGGCGAACTCTCTTCTGCCGTCTATGCCGGCCTAACCCTCTTCGAAAGCTCAACATGACCACACTCTCTTAACCTCGCGCCGGATTAGCCGAGGTCTTGCAAATCCCGCCACCGCAGCGGCTAACCGGAAGTTCCCACGGCCTTACCGGCCTTGCGGCGGATGACTTCCTCCTGATACTTGATACCCTTTCCCTTGTAGGGTTCCGGGCCCCGGAGCTGCCGGATCATGGCCGCTGTCTGCCCGAGAAGCTGCTTGTCACAAGACTCGAGCGTGATCAGCGTTTGGCGGTCCACCTTGGCCCCAACCCCGGGCGGCAGTGGAAATTCCACCGGATGCGAGTACCCCAGGGTCAGGTGCAGAGCGTTTCCCTTGACCTCGGCGCGATAGCCCACGCCGTTGATCTCCAGAATGCGCTTAAAACCGGAACTCACCCCTTGCACCATGTTGCCGATCAACTTTCGCGTGAGGCCGTGCAAGGCCCGGTGGCCGCGCGCGTCGGATTGCCTGCCCACCTTGAGTATCTTCCCTTCCATGGCGACCGACACCGCCTCGGGAATTGTCCCGGCAAGCTTGCCCCTGGGACCTTCCACCCTGATGCGCTGCGCGTCCAAGTTGACCTTGACCCCATCGGGAATCAAAAGCGGCATTTTTCCTATACGTGACATCTCAATGGGACCTCTAGCTTACCAGACGGAGCAGAGCAGCTCTCCGCCCACGCCTTCTTTTTGCGCCCGGCGGTCTACCAGTATGCCCTTGGGGGTCGAAATAAGGCTAATTCCCAGGCCCCGGCGCACCGGAGGAATCTCATCGGAACCTACGTATACCCTTCGGCCCGGCCGGCTGACTCGCTTGAGACCCGAGATCACGGGCCGGCGGTCTGAACCGAACCTGAGCTGAATCTTGAGTACCTCCCCAGCCCGGCCCTTGGGCTTCGTCCGCCTGACCTCCAGCAAATAGCCCTCCTCGGCCAGCAGGCGGCCTATATTTTCCTTCAAACGCGACCAAGGCACGTCGATTTCCTTATGGCGAGCCTGGCATCCGTTGCGGATGCGCGTTAGCATGTCAGCAATTGGATCCGTCATGGACATGGACTTTTCTCCCTACCGTCACCAACTCGCCTTGATCAAGCCCGGGATCTCCCCCCTGCGCGCGTAGAGCCGCAGGCAAATACGGCACATTCGAAAGCGCCGGTAAAACGCCCGGGGGCGCCCGCACAGGGGACAACGGTTATAGGCTCTCACCCTGAATTTCGGCGTTTGCTCAGCTTTGATCCTCAGACACTTCTTAGCCATCGGTTTTCCTTCACAAACTAATTGGCAAAGGGCATGCCCAATTGAGTTAACAGGGCCTTGCCCTCGCGTTCCGTCTTGGCCGTGGTCACGATGGAGACGGTCAGACCGTGGACTTTATCCACGGTGTCCACCCCGATTTCGGGGAAGATGATCTGCTCCCTAATTCCTAAAGAATAGCTCCCTTGACCGTGAAAAGAGCGCCCCTGCAACCCCCGGAAGTCCCGGACCTGGGGCAAGGCCACGTGGATCAGCCGGTCAAGGAACTCGTACATTCTTTCCCGCCTGAGGGTCACCATGCAACCAATGGGATTGCCTTTGCGCAATTTAAAATTGGAAATATCCTTCTTGGCCCGGGTGATCACGGGTTTTTGCCCGCTGATGGCCTTGAGTTCCGCCGCCGCCGCCTCGAGCAATTTGGCGTTCTGAAGGGCCTCACCCATGCTCACGTTCACCGAGATCTTTTCCAGTCGCGGCACCTGGTGGGAGTTCTTATAGCCGAACTCCTTGATCATGGCCGGTACGACTTCTTCTTCATATTTTTCTTTTAAACGCGACATGGTTCCCCGCGAAAATCCTTAAAGCGCCGTCCCCCCGTGCTCCAGCGTTATCAATCAAGGGCGTCGCCGCAACGGCGACACACTCTGGCTTTTTTCCCATCCCCCAGGACCTTTTGGCCGAAACGAACCGGGGCGTTGCATTTGTCGCACATCACCATGAGGTTGGAGAGGTGGATGGAAGCCTCTTTCTCAACGATGCCTCCGGGCTGCTGTGGCCCACGCGGCCGGGTATGCCTTTTGACCATGTTGAGGCGCTCAACGACGGCCCGCCCTTTGTCGGGAAGGATTCTCAGGACCTTGCCGGTGGTCCCGCGTTCCTTGCCCGCGATAATCATAACGCTGTCGTTCTTGCGAATATGCAGCGCCATATCAAAGCACTTCCGGGGCAAGGGAGATGATCTTCATAAACCGCTTGGCCCTGAGTTCTCTGGCCACGGGACCAAAGATGCGGGTACCCACGGGCTCCCTTTGATTGTCGATGAGCACCGCCGAGTTGTTATCGAAGCGAATGTAACTCCCCTCCGCCCGGCCTATTTCCTTGGCCGTGCGCACCACCACGGCCTTCATCACGTCCCCCTTTTTCACCTTGGAGTTGGGAATCGCCTCCTTGATGGACACCACGATCACGTCCCCAATGGTCGCATACTTCCGTTTGCTGCCGCCCAGGACCCGAATGCACTGGACTCTCCTGGCGCCGGAATTGTCGGCGACGTCTAAAACCGTGCTCACCTGAACCATCGTTTCACCTCATGAATACAAGCTTAAACCGAAGGCACGGTTGCGGGCTCTTCCGTCTCCAGTTCCGACTGAACGGCCTTCTCCACGATGCGGCGAACCCGCCAACGTTTATCCCGGCTGAGGGGGCGGCATTCCACGATCAACACCCGATCCCCGATTTGGCACTCGTTTTTCTCGTCATGCGCCTTCACGCTGGTGCGCCGCCTCAAGTACTTTTTATACCTCGAGTGGATAACGTTTCTCTCCATGGAGACCACAACGGTCTTGTGCATCCGGTTGCTGGTCACCACGCCTTCTCGTATTTTCTTAAGCCCTACCTGCTTCATTTCACCTCAGCCTGGGGACCCGCCCCGCGCTTTTCTCTCAGTACCGTTTCCAGACGCGCCAGGTCTCGCCGTGTTTGCCGCAGCTTCATCGGGCTCTCCAGCCGTCCCGCCGCCTTGTTGAGCCGCAGATGAAAGGCCTGCTGTTTTAAGTCCCGGCGCTTCAGGGACAATTCATCGGGACTCATCTCCCGGAACTCCTTGGCTTTCATTCCCTAAGCCCCCCGATGCACGAACATAGTCGGAATGGAAATCTTGTGAGAGGCCAAGCGGAAGGCCTCGCGGGCGGCATCCGTTTGCACGCCTTCCATCTCGAAGAGGATCTTGCCGGGCTTGACAACGGCCACCCACATCTCAGGAGCGCCCTTTCCCTTTCCCATGCGGGTCTCGGCGGGCTTCTTTGTCAACGGCTTGTCCGGAAAAACCCGAATCCAAACTTTGCCGCCACGCTTCAGAAAACGGGTCAAGGCCACCCGAGCCGCCTCGATCTCACGGGCGCTTAACCAACCCCGCCCCACGGCCTTCAATCCGAAGTCGCCGAAGGACAGCGAGGATCCCCTCATGGCCATCCCCCCCCGGCGTCCCTTCTGTTGCTTACGAAATTTGACTTTTTTCGGTTCCAACATAACCGGATCTCAACCCTTCACCCGGCAGCTTTCAGTTAGGCCCCCAGCGCGGCTTTTTGCTGCTCCTCTTCCTCCGTGAGGACCTCCCCGCGGAAGATCCACACCTTGACCCCGATGACACCGTAAGTCGTCTGGGCCTCGGCCAGCCCGTAGTTCACGTCCGCCCGAAGCGTATGCAGGGGAACCCGCCCCTCGCGGTACCAGTTGGTGCGTGCGATCTCCGCCCCCCCCAATCTACCGGAACACTGCACCCGGATTCCCTGGGCCCCCATGCGCAGGGCTCGGGAAACGCTCTCCTTCATGGCGCGACGAAACGCGACGCGCCGTTGCAACTGCAGGGCCACGTTCTCCGCCACCAACTGGGCGTCCAGATCCGGACGGCGCACCTCGTGGATGTTGATATAGAGATCCCCTCCGACCAGACGGGAAAGCTCCTCCTTCAATTTTTCAATCTCGGCGCCTTTTTTGCCGATCACAATCCCCGGACGCGCGGTATGGATGTTGATCTTGGCCTTATTGGTGGCCCTTTCAATCTCGATCTTGGAAATCCCGGAGTGGAAGAGCCTCTGCTTAAGAAACTTCTTGATCTTGAAATCCTCATGAAGCAGGCGCGCGTAGTCCCGGTCCGCGTACCATTTCGAGTCCCACGATTCGATGACTCCGATGCGAAAAATCTTTGGATGCGTTTTTTGCCCCATACCTCTTATGTCCTCTCGTCTATGACCACGGTGACGTGGCTGAGACGCTTTCGCACCCGCGTTGCCCTGCCCTGGGCCCGCGGCATGAAACGTTTCCACATACCCCCTTCATCCACCTTCACTTGTTTAACGTAAAGGCGGTCCACATCCACGCTCTGGGTGTTTTCCGCGTTGGCAATGGCTGCACGCAGGACTTTCGCCACGAGGGCGGCGGATCTCTTGGGGGTGAATTTGAGAATGTTGAGAGCTTCGTCGACTTCCTTCCCCCGGATCTGGTCCACCACCAGTCTCACCTTGCGGGGCGAGATCCTCTGGAACTTGGTTTTTGCTCGCGTCTCCATAAGCTCCTGCCCTAGGCCCTGGGCACCGACGCTGGCGCCGTTTCTTTTGCCTGCGCCCTGCGGTCCCCGGCGTGACCATAAAAGATCCGAGTCGGGGAGAACTCACCCAGTTTGTGTCCCACCATGTTTTCCGTAATGTATACGGGCACGAATTTTTTACCGTTATGCACGGCAATCGTGTGGCCGATCATCTCCGGGATAACCGTGGACCGGCGCGACCAGGTCTTTAACACCTTTTTGTCTCCCGCACGATTCATGGCGTCGATCTTTTTCCGCAAGTGATCGTCTACAAAGGGACCTTTTTTAACTGAACGCGACATGGCAATCAGGCCTTTCTGCGCCTCACAATGTACTTATCCGAGGGATGGAACTTTCTTGTCTTATAGCCCTTGGTGGGTTTCCCCCACGGGGTCATGGGGTGGTTTCCTTTGGACCGCCCCTCCCCTCCGCCATGGGGATGGTCCACCGGGTTTTTAGCCATCCCCCGGGTCACGGGCCGGCGCTGCATCCATCGCACCCTGCCCGCTTTCCCTATGGTGACGTTTTCATGTTCCCCATTGCCGACCTGCCCCACCGTGGCGCGGCATTCCACGCGGACGTTGCGCAGTTCTCCGGAGGGGAGCTTGAGAAGCGCGTAGGAACCTTCCTTGGCCATCAATTGCGCCCCGCCCCCCGCGCTGCGCACCAGTTGCCCGCCCTTGCCGATCTTGAGCTCGATATTGTGAATCACCGTGCCCACGGGAATATTTTTCAGCGGCAATGAATTCCCCGGCTTGATGTCCACGCCCTCGCCTCCGGTAACCACCGGGTCCCCCAGCCGGAGCTGGTCGGGGGCCAAGATATAGCGGCGCTCGCCGTCGGCGTAGCGGAGCAGTGCAATGCGCGCCGAACGGTTGGGATCATACTCGATGGCCTCTACCTGGGCGGGGACAACTTTGTCCCGCTTAAAATCGATAATCCGGTAAAGGCGACGGTGACCGCCGCCCCTGTGGTCGCTGGTGAGGCGTCCCCGGTTGTTCCTTCCTCCGCTGCGACTCAAGGGCTCCACAAGGCCCTTTTCCGGCCTGGCCTTGGTGATCTCCTCAAAGGTATAACCCGTGGCGAGGCGCCTTCCCGGTGAGGTCGGTTTATATCTCTTGATTCCCATGTTTTGCTTGTCCCTCGGCTTCTCTTCCCCTTCCAAGCCCGGGCCTAGGCCCCGCCAAAGAAGTCGATTTTATCTCCCTCTTTCAAAGTGACATAGGCCTTTTTCCATTGCGGCAGGCGCCCCACGTTCTTACCCACGCGGCGGAGTTTCCCCAGATACCGGTTGACCCTGACCTTGACCACAGTGACTTTGAAAAGCGTCTCCACCGCATCCTTGATTTCGATCTTGTTGGCGTCGGTCCGAACCCTGAACAGGATCTGATTGGCCTGCTCAACAAGCAGAGACGCCTTCTCCGTAATGAGGGGTGCCTGGATGATATCTTCGGGTTCCCTCATACCGCCCACCTCGACCCCGGGCGCCGCTTGAAAATCGCCGCCCCGGCCTTTCTAGAACTTCCACCCGTGACCATGATTTACTTTTCACCCCCAGCTTTTTTGGGCTCCGGGGCCAGCCTTTCCTCAATAACCTTGAGCGCCGCCTCCGTCAAGATCAGGTGCTGGTAGCGGAGGATATCGTAGACATTGAGGCCGTCGACCCGGAGCACCTTAACCGCGGCGAGGTTCCTCGCTGAACGTTCCAGCTTTTCACTGGCCTCGGGAATCAGAATGAGGGCGCTACTGACCCCAAGGCTCTTGAGCATCTCCTGCACAGCCTTGGTCTTGATGGCCTCGGGCTCCAACTTGTCCACAACGATAAATTTTCCCTCTTTGACCCGGAGGCTTAACGCCGTGAGCAGGGCCTCGCGACGGGCCTTTCTGGGCAGCCGGTAGCTGTAATCCCTGGGATGGGGTCCGAACGCTGTTCCCCCGCCGTTCCAGAGAGGAGAACGGACGCTCCCCGCGCGGGCCCGGCCGGTACCCTTCTGGCGCCATGGCTTCTTGCCGCTACCGCTGACCAGTCCCCGGCTCTTGGTGGCCGCGGTACCCGACCGCCGGTTGTTGAGCTGCATGAGAACCGTCTGGTGCAGCAAGTGGGGCCTTATGGGCGCACCGAAAATGCTCTGCTGAAGCTCGGGTTGGAGTACCTGGACTTCCATAGCCTATTTTCCTTTAACCGCCCGTCGAATCAGAAGGAACCCTCTCCTGGCGCCGGGGACGGCCCCTTTGACCAGGAGCAGATTGTTCTCTGCCCGAATATCGACCACCTCGAGGTTTTGCACCGAGACCCTTTCGTTGCCCCAATGGCCCGCCATCCGCATTCCCTTGAAGACGCGTCCGGGGTAGGATCGATTCCCGATGGACCCGCCGTGTCGGAAATATTCGTGGGTCCCGTGTGAGCCCGGAAAACCTCCGAAGTTCCACCGTTTGATGACGCCGGTAAATCCCCTTCCCTTTGAAGTCCCGGTAATATCGATCCGGTCGCCGGCGTGGAACATATCCGAGACCTTGATCTCCTGGCCCAACTTGTAAGAGGAGGTATCCTCCAGGCGGAACTCACGCAGGATTCCAAAGGCCCCCTTACCCGCTTTGCCCATATGGCCCTGTTCCGGCTTGTTGACCCGCTGCGCCTTTTTCGGGCCGAAGCCCAGTTGCAACGCGCTGTAGCCGTCCCTGGCAGGCTCTTTCTTTTGAATGACAACGCACGGACCGGCCTCGATTACGGTTACGGGAACCATGGTACCGTCCTCAGTGAAGATCTGCGTCATCCCGATTTTTTTTCCTATCATCCCCGGCATTTTTTACTTCCCGAATCCAGAAATGAGCAGTCGGAAGCGTCTCGGGAGTGCGAATCTCCCGCTCTGGTTTCTGACCTCCGACTTCTGAACTCCGACTTCTATCTTCCCCCTCATTGCAACTTGATCTCCACATCGACGCCTGCGGCGAGATCCAGTTTGCCCAGGGCGTCAATGGTCTGCTGCGTCGGTTCCAGGATGTCGAGGAGCCGCTTGTGGGTGCGGATCTCGAACTGTTCCCTGGATTTCTTGTCCACGTGGGGCGATCGGTTGACCGTGAACCGCTCGATCCGGGTCGGCAACGGGATCGGTCCGGCCACCCGGCCACCCGTCCGCCTTACGGTTTCCACAATCTCCCCGACGGACTGGTCCAGCACCCGATGGTCGTACGCTTTGAGTCGAATTCGTATTTTTTCGTTCACCGCAAATCCTCGATGTTACGCGGCTCTATACTCCAGCAGCCTTAGCGCTTATCTCCTCCGAAATGGCCTGTGGCACGTGATCATAATGAGAGAACTGCATCGTGTACGTTGCTCGTCCCTGGGTCATGGAACGCAAATCCGTGGCGTAACCGAACATCTCGGACAGGGGCACCTGCACTTGAATCACCTGTGCGTTGGCGCGGCCCTCGATGCCCAGGACTTTGCCGCGCCGAGAGCTGATGTCGCCGATGACATCGCCCATGAACTCTTCGGGAACCACCACCTCCACGGCCATGATCGGCTCCAGCAGCACAGGGCTTGCCTTGCCCGTGGCCTCCTTGAAAGCCATGGAACCGGCGATCTTGAAGGCGATTTCCGAGGAGTCGACTTCATGGTAGCTGCCGTCCAGGAGCGTCACCCCCACGTCCACCATGGGATAACCCGCCAGAGTCCCGGTTCCCATGGCCTCCCGTATGCCTTTTTCCACCGCGGGAATATACTCCCTGGGGATCCTGCCGCCCTTGACGGCGTCTACAAACTCGAATCCTTCCCCCGGCTGTCTCGGGTCAACCTTGATGATCACGTGGCCGTATTGACCCCGCCCGCCCGTCTGGCGAATGAACTTGCCTTCCTGCTCGACGGTCTTACGGATGGTCTCTTTGTACGCCACCTGAGGGCGCCCCACGTTGGCGCCCACGTTGAACTCCCGGAGCAACCGGTCCACGATGATCTCCAGATGGAGCTCTCCCATGCCCGAGATGATGGTCTGGCCTGTCTCTTCGTCCGTACGCACACGGAAGGATGGGTCCTCAGTGGCTAACTTCTGCAGCGAGGTTCCAAGCCTCTCCTGATCCGCCTTGCTCTTGGGTTCGATGGCAATGGAGATCACCGGATCGGGGAAATCGATGGACTCCAGGACGATGGGCGCCTGCTCATCGCAGAGGGTATCCCCCGTGGTGGCGGTTTTGAGACCCACCGCAGCCGCGATGTCGCCGGCGTAGACTTCCTTGATCTCCTCCCGTTTGTTGGCGTGCATTTTGAGCAGACGGCCAATCCTCTCTTTTCTGTCCTTTGCGGAATTGTACACATAGGACCCCGCCGCCAGGAACCCCGAGTAGACTCTAAAAAAGGCCAGGGTCCCCACGAAGGGATCCGTCATGATCTTGAATGCCAATGCCGAAAAGGGCCCGTCGTCCCGGGCCGGCCGCTCTTCAACCTCCTGGGTCACCGGATGTTTTCCCTGTACCGGAGGCACATCCAGAGGGGAAGGAAGGTAGTCCACCACCGCGTCCAGCAAGGGCTGAACCCCCTTGTTGCGAAAGGCCGCCCCGCACACAACAGGCACCAGCTCAAGCTTCAAGCCGGCTTTGCGAATGGCCTGGCGCAGCTCCGCCTCGCCGATGGCGCCGCCTCCGAGGTAGCGCTCCATGATGGACTCGTCGAAATCGGAGACCGCCTCCACAAGCTTTTCCCTGTACTCGTCAGCCAACGCTTTCATGTCGGCGGGGATCTCCTCCACCCGGAAATTGGCTCCCAACTCGTCTTCGTCCCAGACAATGGCTTTCATCTGCACCAGATCCACAACGCCCTTAAAATGTTCCTCGGCCCCCATGGGGATCTGCAAAGCCAGAGGTCTGGCACCCAGCCGGTCGCGCATCATCTGAAGCGACCGATAAAAATCGGCGCCCACGCGGTCCATCTTGTTGATGAAGGCGATGCGGGGAACCCGGTATTTATCCGCCTGGCGCCACACCGTCTCCGACTGCGGTTCCACACCGGCCACGGAATCGAACACCGCCACCGCTCCGTCCAGAACCCGCAGAGAACGTTCCACCTCGATAGTAAAATCTACGTGGCCGGGCGTGTCGATGATATTCACTCTGTGGTCGCGCCAGAAACAGGTGGTGGCCGCCGAGGTGATGGTGATGCCGCGCTCTTGCTCCTGCTGCATCCAGTCCATGGTGGCGGTCCCTTCATGCACCTCGCCGATCTTGTAAGTAATCCCCGTGTAATAGAGAATCCTTTCCGTGGTCGTGGTCTTCCCCGCGTCGATGTGGGCCATGATGCCGATGTTGCGGGTTTTGTCTAGGGCAATTTTTCTTGGCATGGCAATTATATGAGGAAAAAAAGGAGGCGGTCTAACCGCCTCCTTTGCTTCCTAGTTCTCCGTCAAATACGCTACCACCGGTAATGGGCAAAGGCCCTGTTGGCCTCCGCCATACGGTGGGTATCTTCCTTTTTCTTTATGGCGTTCCCCCTCTGGTTTGCCGCGTCGATGAACTCCGCCGCCAACTTCTCCTCCATGGATTTCTCTGCGCGCGACCGGGACGCCTGGATCAGCCAGCGGATGCTGAGCGAATGCCGCCGCTGCGGGCGTACCTCCACGGGGACCTGGTAAGTCGCGCCTCCCACGCGCCGGGAGCGGACTTCCAGCATGGGCCGCGTGTTATCCACGGCCTGCTTAAAAACCGCCAGGGCGTCCCCCTTGGTCTTGGCGGCAATCAGGTCGAGGGAGCGGTAAAAAACCCCCTCCACCACGCTCTTTTTTCCCCCGCCCATCATCGTATTGATAAATTTCGCTACCAGCTTATCCCCGTAGCGGGGGTCCGCCAGTATCTCCCTCTTTCTAACTTCACCCTTGCGCGGCATGGCACTACCTACTTGGGCTTCTTGGCGCCGTATTTGGAGCGCCCCTGGCGCCGGTCCTGAACCCCGATAGAGTCCAGCGTTCCCCGGATGATATGATAACGCACCCCGGGCAGGTCCTTGACCCGCCCCCCCCGGGCTAAGACCACCGAATGTTCCTGGAGGTTATGACCCACGCCGGGAATGTAAGAGGTCACTTCAATGCCGTTAGTTAAACGGACCCGGGCCACCTTTCTCAGGGCGGAATTGGGCTTTTTCGGTGTCGACGTGTAAACCCTTATACAGACCCCTCTTTTTTGAGGGCATCCCTGGAGGGCAGGCGCGGTATTTTTCCGTTTCTGCAGGATCCGGCCCGTCCGAACCAATTGATTTGTTGTTGGCATATTTGCTTTAACCCGTCTTTCCTGATGTAACCACACAAAACCCGCAATCTACAAGATAAAGTGGCACACTGTCAACAAGCTCAGGCCACCTCGGCGTCGGAAATACCGGAAATGACCGGTTCCTCCGCCTCGGGCTCCTCCACTTCCAGCTCCACATTGGCATATTCCTTCAAGCCCGTCCCCGCCGGGATGAGCCTTCCCATAATGACGTTCTCCTTCAGACCCACCAGGGGATCCACTTTTCCCTGGATGGCCGCCTCGGTTAACACCTTGGTCGTCTCCTGAAAAGAGGCCGCGGAGATGAAGCTCCCCGTGGACAGAGAGGCCTTGGTGATGCCTAGGAGAAGAGGTTCAGCCACGGCGGGTTTGCCCTTATTGGCCATGACCCTCTGGTTTTCTTCCTCAAAAAACCATTTCTCCACCTGCTCGCCGATGAGAAAATCCGTGTCCCCAACCTCCTTGATGCGCACCCGTCTGAGCATCTGTCTGACAATGACCTCGATGTGCTTGTCGTTGATTCTCACGCCCTGAAGGCGATAGATCTCCTGGACTTCATCCACAAGGTATTTGGCCAGGGCCTTTTCACCGAGAATGTTGAGAATGTCGTGAGGATTGGACGACCCCTGCATGAGGGCCTCGCCGGCGCGCACCCGGTCTCCTTCGTGGACGCTGATATGCTTTCCTTTCTGGATCAGGTACTCCCGCGGCTCACCCACGTCGGGGGTCACAATGACCTTCCGCTTGCCCTTGGTGTCCTTACCGAATGCGACCACTCCGTCGATCTCACTGATCACGGCAAACTCCTTCGGCTTGCGGGCCTCGAAGAGCTCCGCCACCCGAGGCAAGCCTCCCGTGATGTCTTTGGTCTTGGTGGTCTCGCGGGGAATTTTCGCTACCACGTCTCCCGCGGAGATGACCTGCCCCTCTTGCACGTGAACGTGGGCACCCACGGGCAGAAGATAGCGGGCCTCGGTGCTCTGGGACAGGCGGGCGGTCTTCCCCTCCTTGTCCTTGATGGAGATTCGGGGCCGCCTTTCGACGTCCTTAAAATCGATGATAACCTTGGTGGACAGCCCCGTGCGTTCGTCCACCCGCTCTTCCATGGTAACGCCTTCGACGATATCTCCGTATTTTACCTCGCCACTGAGCTCGGTGATTATGGGAACCGTGTAGGGGTCCCACTCGGCGAGAAGCTCGCCGGCCTTGACCTTCCCTCCGTCCTTTTTCTTCAGCTTGGCGCCGTAGACCACCGGGTAACGCTCGCGCTCTCTCTCCCTGCCTTTGTCCTTGCCTTCCGGATAGTCCACGATGGCCACTTCGCTGTTCCGGCTCATGACGACGAAATCCCCCGCCTTATCGTCCACCGTGTTGACGTTGATGTACTTGATGAAGCCCTCATTGCGGGCTTCCAGGGTGGTTTGCTCCGCCCTGCGGCTAGCGGCGCCTCCGATGTGGAAGGTCCGCATGGTAAGCTGGGTTCCCGGCTCTCCGATGGATTGGGCCGCCACCACGCCGATGGCCTCTCCGTGGTTCACCATATGCCCCCGGGCCAGGTCCCGGCCGTAACACATCACGCAAACGCCGCGTTTCGACTGGCAGGTCAATACGGAACGAATCTTGATGCGCTCCAGGCCGGATTCCTCAATTTTCCGCACCAGGTCCTCGTCAATTTCCTGGTTGGCATAAACAATGACCTCCCCGCTGAAGGGATCTTTGACGTCCTCCAGGGCCACCCGGCCGAGCACACGGTCGCCCAGGGGTTCGATAATTTCGCCTCCCTCCATGAGCGGCATGATCTCGATGCCGTCCAGGGTGCCGCAGTTGTCCTCCGCTATGACCGAGTCCTGCGCCACGTCCACGAGGCGGCGGGTGAGATACCCGGAGTTGGCCGTCTTCAACGCCGTGTCCGCCAGCCCCTTGCGGGCACCGTGGGTGGAGATGAAGTACTGCAATACGGTCAACCCCTCGCGGAAGTTGGCCGTAATGGGCGTCTCGATAATTTCCCCGGAGGGCTTGGCCATCAGGCCCCGCATCCCGGCCAGCTGACGAATCTGCTGCGCGCTGCCCCTGGCGCCGGAATCGGCCATCATGAAGATGGAATTGAAGCTCGGTACGGTGATTTTCTTGCCGTTTTCATCCGTGACGATCTCGGTGCCGAGATCATGGAGCATTTCGTCGGCGATGCGGTCCGTGACCTCCGCCCAGATGTCCACAACCTTGTTGTAGCGCTCGCCATCGGTGATAAGTCCGTTCTTGTACTGCTCTTCGATCTCACGCACGTCGGCATAGGCGCTGTTGAGAAGCCGTTCCTTGCTCTCCGGTATCACCATGTCCTTGAGGGCAATGGAAATTCCCGCCTTGGTGGCGTACTCGTAGCCGATGTCCTTAAGGCGGTCGGCCAGAATGACGGTGGCCTTGTTGCCCGTCATGCGGAAGCTAAAATCAATGAGGTTTCCGAGTTCTTTTTTCTTCATCACCCGGTTCACTTCGCTGAAGGGGATCCCGGGGGGAACCACTTCGAAGACAAGAACGCGGCCCACCGTGGTGCTCACCCGCTCGCCATTGATCCGGACCACAACCGGCGCCTGCAGGGCCGCCTCGCCGTGGTCGTAAGCGATGCGCACCTCCTCGGGACTGGAAAAAACCCGGCCGGCCCCTTTGGCGTTGAGCCTTTCCCGGGTCATGTAGTACAGGCCCAGAACCGTATCCTGCGTGGGCACGATAATCGGCTTGCCGTTGGCGGGGGAGAGGATGTTGTTGGTGGACATCATGAGGGCGCGGGCCTCCACCTGCGCCTCCACGGACAGGGGAACGTGGACGGCCATCTGATCGCCGTCAAAATCCGCGTTGTAGGCGGCGCAGACCAGGGGGTGGAGCTGAATGGCCTTTCCCTCGATCAAAATGGGCTCGAAAGCCTGAATGCCCAGCCGGTGCAGCGTTGGAGCGCGGTTGAGCAGAATCGGGTGCTCGCGAATTACCTCCTCCAGAATGTCCCAGACCTCGGCGCGTTCCTTTTCCACGACTTTCTTGGCGCTCTTGATGGTCGTCACGAGGCCGCGTTCTTCGAGCTTGTTGTAAATAAAGGGCTTGAAAAGCTCGAGGGCCATTTTCTTGGGCAGCCCGCATTGGTGGAGCCTCAACTCCGGGCCCACCACGATGACGGAGCGGCCCGAATAATCCACCCGCTTGCCGAGAAGGTTTTGCCTGAAGCGACCCGTCTTTCCCTTCAGCATGTCGCTCAGGGACTTGAGGGGCCTGCGGTTGGGGCCCGTGATGGCCCTTCCCCTGCGGCCGTTGTCGAACATGGCGTCCACCGCCTCCTGAAGCATTCTCTTCTCGTTGCGAATGATGATGTCCGGGGCGCTGAGCTCCATAAGCCTCTTGAGACGGTTGTTGCGATTGATGACCCTGCGGTAGAGATCGTTGAGATCGGAGGTGGCGAACCGTCCCCCGTCCAGGGGCACCAGGGGCCTTAAGTCCGGCGGAATAACGGGAACGGCCTCCAGAATCATCCATTCCGGCCGATTGCCGGAGTTCTTGAAGGCGCTGACCACCTTCAACCGCTTGGCCATTTTCTTGCGGCGCACTTCCGAGTTGGCGTCGCGCATCTCCACGCGGAGTTCTTCGGCGAGCTTCGGGATGTCCAGGCCCGCCAGAAGCTTGCGAATGGCCCCCGCGCCCATCTCGGCGGTGAAATTCGCCCCATATTCCTCCATGGCTTTGCGGTAGCGGGCGTCGGTGAGCAGTTCCTTGGGCTGCAGGGGCGTGGTGCCGGGGTCGGTAACCACGTAGGACTCGAAATAGAGGACCTTCTCCAGCTCCTTGAGCGACATGTCGAGCAGGGCGCCGATGCGGCTCGGCAGGCTTTTCAAAAACCAGATATGGGCCACCGGAGTGGCCAGTTCGATATGTCCCATGCGCTCGCGCCGGACTTTGGACTGGATGACCTCCACGCCGCACTTCTCGCACACTACCCCGCGGTGCCTCATCCTCTTGTACTTGCCGCAATTGCACTCGTAGTCCTTGGTGGGGCCGAATATTTTGGCGCAGAACAGCCCGTCCCGTTCCGGCTTGAAGGTGCGGTAATTGATGGTTTCAGATTTTTTGACCTCGCCGTGGGACCAGGAACGGATCTTCTCGGGGGAGGCGAGGCCAACCCGGATGGCATTGAAATTTATTGGATTTCGCGGCTTTTCAAACAAATTAAAGAGTTCGTCCATGGATCAATCTCCTACCTTAACCCTGTTCACTCTCCATCAGGTCAACGTCCAGACACAGGCTCTGAAGCTCCTTGACCATGACATTAAAGGACTCGGGCAGACCGGGCTCCAAAAGGTTATCTCCCTTGAAGATGCCTTCGTACATGCGCGTCCGGCCAGCCACGTCGTCAGACTTGACCGTGAGCATCTCCTGAAGCGTATACGCCGCACCGTAGGCCTCCAGGGCCCAGACTTCCATCTCGCCCAGGCGCTGCCCTCCGAACTGCGCCTTGCCCCCCAGGGGCTGCTGAGTCACCAGAGAATAGGGGCCCGTGGAGCGAGCGTGGATCTTATCATCAACCAGGTGGTGCAGCTTCATCATGTACATCATGCCGACGGTTACCTGCTGATCGAAGGGTTCCCCCGTTCGCCCGTCGTAAAGGGTGGTCTGTCCACTGGCGGGGAGCCCCGCCTTTTTGAGAAGCTGGAAGGTCTCGTCTTCCCTGCTGCCGTCGAAGACCGGCGATGCAACGGGAATGCCTTCCCGGTACTTCTCCGCCAGCCGAATCACGTCCTGATCTCCCAGCTTGTCGATAAAATCGTTGATCTCCCGCGACGCCAGACAATCCTTGAGCCGCCGCCGCAGGTTGTCTGCATCCACCCGGCCGTTGCTCAGGAGCTCGCCGATTTGCCTGCCCAATTCGTGGGAAGCCCACCCCAGATGGGCCTCAAGAATCTGCCCCACATTCATTCGGGAGGGAACACCCAGGGGGTTCAGGACGATATCCACCGGGGTCCCATCTTCCAGGCAGGGCATGTCCTCTTCGGGCATGATGCGTGAGATGACCCCTTTGTTACCGTGCCGGCCGGCCATTTTGTCTCCCACCTGAAGCTTCCGCTTGATGGCCACCAGTACCGTCACCATCTTGATGACGCCCGGGGGGAGTTCGTCGCCGCTCTTGAGCCGGTTGATCTTGTCCTGGAACACCACGCGGATGAGTTCCACCTGCTCCGCCATGCTGTCCACGATACGCTGGACCTCGTTGTCCACGGATTCGTTGTCCACACGGAGCTCGCCCCAGTGGGCCCGGGGCAGGCTTTCCAGGTCTTGCTCCGTCAACTCTTTGCCCTTGTTCAACAGCACCTTGCGATTGTCGTCGGAGACGCGACCGGCCAGCGTTTTCCCCACCAGCAACTTCTTCAGGCGCTTGAGGGCGCCTCCCTGGATGATGTGAATTTCGTCCTGCTGGTCCTTCTTGAGGCGCCCGACCTCCTCGTCCTCGATGACCTGGCTCCGCTCGTCCTTGTCCATCCCCTTGCGCGAGAAGATACGGACGTTGATGACCGTCCCTTCAACACCCGGGGGGACCCTGAGAGCGGTGTCCCGGACCTCCCCCGCCTTCTCCCCGAAGATGGCGCGCAGCAGCTTTTCTTCCGGGGAAAGCTGGCTTTCACCCTTGGGGGTGATTTTTCCTACCAGGATGTCCCCCGGCCCCACTTCCGCTCCGATGCGGATAATGCCGCTCTCGTCGAGGTCCTTGAGTACCTCGTCTCCCACGTTGGGAATGTCCCGGGTAATTTCCTCCGGACCAAGCTTCGTGTCCCTGGAAACGCATTCGAATTGCTCGATATGCACCGACGTGAAAACATCCTCCTTCACGACTCGCTCGCTGATCAGAATGGAATCCTCGAAGTTATATCCGCCCCAGGGCATCAGGGCCACAAGGAGATTTCGTCCGAGGGCCAGTTCCCCCATTTCGGTGGACGGACCGTCCGCAATGACCTCGTCGGCATTCACATGATCTCCCACCACCACGATGGGCCGCTGGTTGATGCAGGTATTCTGATTGGAACGCTGGAACTTGACCAGGTCGTAAATATCCACGCCGGTGTCCCGGTGGGAGCCATCGGGCCGATCGGCCTTGATAACGATGCGGGTGGAGTCCACGCTTTCCACGATGCCGTCCCGGCGTGCCACCACCGTGGCCCCCGAGTCCCGTGCCACCACGGGCTCCATGCCCGTGCCCACCAGAGGCGCCTGGGTACGAAGCAAAGGCACGGCCTGGCGCTGCATGTTGGAACCCATCAGGGCCCGGTTGGCATCGTCGTTTTCCAGGAAAGGGATCAGCGACGCCGCCACGCTCACCAGCTGGTTGGGGGACACGTCCATGAAGTTTACCTCTTCGGGGCGTGCCATGACGAATTCGCCCCCTTTGCGTGCGGAGACGAGATCGGAGGTGAAATTCCCCCGGTTATCGATGGGGGCGTTGGCCTGGGCGATGACGTGATCTTCCTCATCCAGGGCCGAAAGGTAACGGATGCGGTCCGTCACCCGGCTCTGTTCCACCTCCCGATAGGGGGTCTCGATAAAGCCGAATTCATTGACCCGGGCGTAAGTGGATAGGGAAGCGATGAGGCCGATGTTGGGTCCCTCGGGTGTTTCGATGGGACAAACCCGGCCATAGTGGGTGGGGTGGACGTCCCGGACCTCGAAACCGGCACGTTCCCGGGTCAGACCTCCCGGCCCCAGGGCTGAAAGGCGACGCTTGTGGGTAACCTCGGACAAAGGATTGGTCTGGTCCAAAAACTGTGAAAGCTGGCTGGATCCGAAAAACTCCTTGAGTGCCGCGGAAACCGGCTTGTAGTTGATCAGCTCCTGGGGCATCAGGGCATCAATGTCCTGCAGGCTCATTTTTTCCTTGATGGCCCGCTCCATACGCACCAGGCCCATGCGGAAATGATTTTCCACCAGCTCGCCCACCGGTCGCACCCTGCGGTTTCCCAGGTGGTCGATGTCGTCCACGTATCCGTTGCCGTTCCTGAGCTCGATCAGGTAGCGCACGACCTCGAGGATGTCTTCCTTACGCAAGGTCCCCTGCTCCAGGGGCACGTTGAGCTTGAAGCGATGGTTCAGCTTGAGCCGTCCCACCTTGGAGAGATCGTAGCGATCGGGGTTGAAGAAGAGGTTGTTGCAAAAGCTCGTGGCGGTATCCGCTGTGGGTGGATCCCCAGGGCGCATCCTGCGGTAGATCTCCAAAATGGCCTCCTTGGGCTCGTGCAGCTTGTCCTGGAGCAAGGTATCGCGCAGGTAGGGCCCCGTGTGGGAGTCGTCCATGTAGAGAACTTCTATCTCGGAGATCCCCTTCTCCCTGAGAAGATCGATTTTTTCCTGGGTGAGTTCCTCATTGCACGCCACGAGGACCGCCTGGGACTCGGGGTCCACGATGTCGTGGGCGACGACGCGACCCACCACGTCATCCATGGCGATGGGGACATGCTTGATGCGGGCGCTTTCCATCTGGCGGATCACGGCGCGTGTGAGTTTGCGCCCCTCGCGGACGATCAACTCGTTGGATTTGGGGTCGCGGATCTCGCGACCGGGCTTCATTCCCACGAGCTGCTCGGGCTTGAAGACGAGTTGGACCTTTTTCCCATCGAAAACGATGGTGTCGGTTTTATAGAAATAGTTGATCAGGTCCTCGGTGGTCATGCCCAGGGCTCGGAGCAGTACTGTAACCGGGAACTTTCTCCGCCGGTCTATGCGAACGAAGAGGATATCCCTGGGATCGAACTCAAAATCCAACCACGAGCCGCGATAGGGAATGACACGAGCCGAATAGAGAAGCTTGCCGCTGGCGTGGGTCTTGCCCTTGTCATGCTCGAAGAAAACGCCTGGCGAGCGATGGAGCTGGCTCACGATGACCCGCTCCGTACCATTGACCATGAAGGTGCCGTTCTTGGTCATGAGCGGGATCTCGCCGAAGTATACCTCCTGCTCTTTGATGTTGCGGATGCTACGGTCGCCGGACTGGGGATCCACGTCCCAAAGAACCATCTGGACCGTCACCTTGAGCGGAGCAGCGAAGGTCATGCCGCGCTGGTGACACTCCTCCACGTCGTACTTGGGTTCGCCCAGGCTGAAGTGGACAAATTCCAGGGAGGCTGTATCGTTGAAATCTTTGATCGGGAAGACGGATTTAAAAACGCCTTGAAGCCCGAGGTTTTGCCGCTGCTCCGGCGCCGCGTCTTGCTGCAGAAACAGGTCGTAGGAGTTTTTTTGAATTTCAATCAAATACGGAAGATCAATGATCTTTTTTATTCTTCCAAAATTGCGACGGAATCTCAGGTTGTTAGCCACATGACCGGCCATAGACTCTCCTTCTCAAAAGCAACGCATCAAAGATTCATACCGTTAGCAACGGCTGCGCCATGCCCCGCGCCGTGGGGGTACATGAGCGCGCATCTTTGTAACCCTAAATCCCGGCTTATTTGATCTCCGCCTTGCCGCCTACTTCTTCGATCTTCTTCTTGATGGTCTCGGCTTCTTCCCTGGGCACCCCCTCTTTCAGTGTCTTCGGGGCCCCATCCACAAGGTCCTTGGCCTCCTTGAGTCCCAAAGTGGTCAACTCGCGGACCACCTTGATGACCTGGATCTTTTTCTCTCCGCCATCGGTCAGGATGACGTTGAACTCCGTCTTTTCTTCCTGAGCGGCGCCGGCGGCAGCGGGTGCCGCCGCCACTGCGACGGGAGCCGCCGCGCTTACGCCAAGCTCCTGTTCCAATTCCTTGACCAGGGCAGCGGCCTCCAGCAGGCTCATGTTTTTGATAAACTCCTTCACCTGATCACGATTGACTGCTTCCATAGAAGATTTCCCCCTTTACCCGAAATGAGTTTTCAAACTTGTTGATCGGACTTGCTTTTACGAACCATATCCAAAAGTCGCGCCACCCTCGCCCCCGGTTCCTGAATCAACCGGACCAGTTGCGTGGCCGGGGCCTGCATGAGGGCAAGGAGTTTGGCCTGGAGCTCAGGCCGGCTGGGCATCGTGGCCAGGTCTTTCACCTTGGTCGGCTCCAGGAACTCCCCGTCCAAAACGCCGCCCTTGATTTTCAGCAATTCGAACTGTTCGGAAAACTTGACAAGTGCCTTGGACAGCGTAATGGGGTCCTGGTAAGCAAAAACCCACCCATTGGGACCCTTGAGGAGAGGTTCCAGCGACGCGTAGGTACCGTCCTTTAAGGCCAGTCGCACCAGAGTGTTCTTTATGACCTTATACTCTCCCTCGGCCCCGTAGATTTCACGGCGCAGCTCCGCCATCTGGCCCACGGTAAGCCCCCGATACTCGGTGACAATGGCCATCTTGGCCGCGTTGAACTTTCCCTTGACCTCGGCCACATTCTCGGCTTTTCGCTGTTGATTCAAACCCGCACCCTCCTGAACCCCATCACGGCTACGCCCCGACCGACTGAGCCTGCGCGGGATCCACCTTGATCCCTGGACCCATGGTTGCCGACATGGCGATTCCCCGAATATAGTTACCCTTGGACGATGCCGGCTTGGCACGAACCAGGGAGGCCAGGACCGTCTTTGCGTTGTCCAGTAGCTTTTCTTCCGAAAACGACACTCTGCCCACGGGTATGTGAACGTTGCCCGCCTTGTCCACCCGAAACTCCAACTTTCCCGCCTTCAGCTCACGCACGGCTTTGCCTATATCAATGGTTACGGTCCCGGCCTTAGGGTTGGGCATCAAGCCGCGCGGACCCAGGATCTTGCCGATCCTTCCCACGGCGCTCATCATATCCGGTGTTGCAACGGCCTTGTCGAAATCCAACCATCCTTCGCTGATCTTTTTCACGATGTCATCGCCGCCGATGAAATCAGCGCCAGCTTCCCGGGCCTCATTTTCCTTATCGCCCTTGGCGAAGGCCAGCACCCGAAAGGACTTGCCCATCCCATGGGGGAGAAGCACCGTTCCACGGACGTTTTGATCGGCCTGCCGGGGATCCACCCCCAGTCGCACCGCCAACTCCACCGTTTCGTCGAACTTGACCCTTGCGGTTTCACGCACCAGCCGAACGGCATCCTCCAAGGTGTACCGCCGGGCCCGATCGACTTTTTCCGCGCACTTGCGATAAGATTTTCCGCCACCTTTCATGAATTCCCTCGCTAATCGACGATTTCCAATCCCAGACTCCTTGCCGTGCCTTCCACGGATTTTTCCGCCGCATCCAGGTCCCGTGCCGTCAGGTCGCTCAGCTTGAGCTGGCCGATCTCCCGAATTTGAGCTCGCGTAATCTTACCCACCGTTACCTTACCCGGCTCCTTGGATCCCTTGTCGATACCGGCCGCCTTTTTCAGCAGCACCGCCGCCGGGGGGGTTTTGGTAATAAAGGTGAAGGAACGGTCCGCGTAAACCGTGATAATCACCGGAATGATCATTCCCATTTGGGACTGCGTTGCCGCATTGAAGGCCTTGCAGAACTCCATAATGTTCACCCCCCGCTGCCCCAGCGCGGGACCCACCGGAGGACTGGGGTTGGCCTGCCCAGCAGGGATTTGCAACTTGATTTCACCAACGACTTTTTTTGCCATGATTTGGATCGACCCCTTGGATCTCTAAAAAATTCCATCGGTTCGAGGCCGCCGGCAACTCGAACCTCCGCTTCGCACCATGCCCCAGGCTCGCCCGCCGTGGGCCCTCAACTCCGTTCCACCTGGACAAAATCCAGCTCGACGGGCGTGGCCCGACCGAATATGCTGATCAGCACCCGCAGCTTGCCCTTTTCCGGCCGCACCTCTTCCACCACGCCATTGAAATCCGAAAAGGGGCCGTCCACGACCTTGACGCTCTCGCCTACCGAGTAGACCACCCGGGGCCGAGGTTTGGTGGCCCCCTCTTCCATCTGCTGCGTAATTTCCCGAATGCCCTCGTCGCTCACCGAGGGCGGGTTCATGCCGCCCCCGACAAAACCGGTAATCTTGGGGGTTCCTTTGACCACGTGCCAGGTTTCGTCGTTGAGCTCCATTTGCACCAAAATATATCCTGGGAAAAACTTCCTGGAGGACGTTTTTTTCTTCCCCTTGACCAGCTCCACCACTTTTTCCACGGGGACCAGAATCTCACCAAATTGGTCCTGCTTTCCCAGGGCCTTGATGCGCTCCTCCAGAGCCGCTTTCGCCTTGTGCTCAAAACCCGAAAAGGTATGCACTACGTACCACTTTTTTTCCATCGACGACCTATTCGCCTAAACAAGAGGCTAACTGAGCAAGCTCTGAACGAGCCGAGTAAGCCCTAAATCCACCAAAGCAAGATAAAGGGCGATCAATAAAACTAGAATCAACACCACCGAGGTCGCCGCATAGGTTTCCTTCCGAGTGGGCCAGTTGACCCGTTTCAGCTCCTGCCAAGATTCCTTGACAAAGGTTACCCCTTGAAGGAAGCCAGCGCGCACCTTCCCCATTCAATCACCCATGAAGCTGCCGAACGCGACAAAGTGGCGGGTCAGGCAGGATTCGAACCTGCAACAACCGGATTTGGAGTCCGGCGCTCTAGCCAGTTGGAGCTACTGACCCTGATTCTCCTCACATCTATAGCTTGATCTCTCGGTGCAGGGTATGAATCCGGCAGGAAGGGCAGAACTTTTTAAAAGCCAACTTGTCTGTTGTCTTTTTCTTGTTCTTGGTCCCGGTATAGTTTTTTCCCTTGCACTGATCACAAGCAAAGCCAATCAGGTCCCTCATAGTGCCACCCAAGCCCTGCTACTTGATAATCTTGGTCACCACCCCGGCACCGACGGTGCGCCCGCCCTCACGGATGGCGAAGCGCAACCCCTCTTCCATGGCGACGGGGGTGATCAAATCTATTTCCATAGTTGTGTTGTCACCGGGCATGACCATTTCGGTCCCCTCCGGCAACTTCACGACGCCCGTGACGTCCGTGGTCCGAATATAGAACTGGGGCCGATACCCGTTGAAGAACGGCGTGTGCCTGCCGCCCTCTTCCTTGGTGAGGATATAGGACTCCGCGTTGAACTGGGTGTGCGGCGTAATGCTACCCGGTTTAGCCAGGACTTGCCCGCGCTCCACGTCCTCGCGTTTAAGGCCCCTCAGCAGGACTCCGATGTTGTCACCGGCTCGGCCTTCATCGAGAAGCTTGCGAAACATCTCGACCCCTGTGGCTACGGTCTTCACGGTGTCCCTGAACCCGACGATCTCCACTTCTTCGCCGACTTTAACAATACCCCTCTCCACTCTCCCCGTGACCACCGTGCCGCGGCCGCTGATGGTGAAAACGTCTTCCACCGGCATGATAAAGGGCTTGTCCACGTCACGCACTGGCTCGGGAATATAACTGTCCACCGAATCCATCAGCTTCATGATGGCGCCCTCTCCCATATCGCTGGCGTCGCCTTCCGCCGCCTTGAGAGCACTGCCGATAACGATGGGAATCTGGTCGCCGGGAAACTTGTACTTGGATAGCAGCTCTCTGACCTCCAGCTCCACAAGTTCGAGGAGTTCCTTGTCGTCCACCATGTCTGCCTTGTTGAGAAATACCACAATGGAGGGCACCCCCACCTGGCGCGCGAGGAGGATGTGCTCACGGGTCTGGGGCATGGGCCCGTCCGCGGCGGAGACGACCAGGATAGCCCCGTCCATCTGGGCCGCCCCGGTGATCATGTTTTTCACATAGTCGGCATGGCCCGGACAATCCACGTGTGCGTAGTGTCTCTTTGCGGTTTCATACTCGACGTGAGAGATATTGATCGTCAATCCCCTTTCCTTTTCCTCGGGGGCTTTGTCAATCTGGTCATAGGCCAGACCCTGGGCCAATCCCTTTTTCTCCAGGACCTTGGTGATGGCCATAGTCAAAGTGGTCTTTCCGTGGTCCACGTGACCAATGGTCCCGATGTTGAGGTGGGGCTTCTTCCTCTCGAACTTCTGTTTGCTCATCCTTTCCTCCTAAAGTAGTCCTCCGAACTTGATGCTCGTTTATCTGCTCGGTTTTTAGAGTCGTTCCTGTGCGGAATGACTGCAACGCTCACCCGCGGGGTTTTTCAGGACAAAGCCCAGGAGCGGGCTTGAACCGCCGACCTCGTCCTTACCAAGGACGTGCTCTACCGACTGAGCTACCTGGGCAAAACCTTTCCTTATGGAGCAAGACTGGAGCGGGAAACGGGATTCGAACCCGCGACCCCGAGCTTGGAAGGCTCGTGCTCTAGCCAACTGAGCTATTCCCGCCAGACTTACCGACAAGAACTCTTCCCTGACCTGCGTTGCCACCTGATCCCTTAGGTGGTGGAGAGGGGAGGATTCGAACCTCCGAAGCCGTACGGCGGCAGATTTACAGTCTGCTCCCTTTGGCCACTCGGGAACCTCTCCGCGTCAGCCCAGAACTCGAATCCGCCAAACCCCGGACAATAAAATACCTTGATCACAACCTGGAGCTGGCGATAGGAGTTGAACCTACAACCTGCTGATTACAAATCAGCTGCTCTACCGTTGAGCTACGCCAGCTTCGGAGGAAAGAAATTGCACCCGCACATTTTCCCCTGCCAATCCCCAAACGGGTCATGGAGAAGCCGCTCACTTATTTAACAAGGGTGAATCCTTGGTTGCCAGGACAAAAGACTAAGAATAAAGCGCACTTACCCCTATAGCCAGGTTTGCAAACTTATATATTAGTCATTCTTACCAAACAATGTCAACAGCCGGTCCCCATTTTTTTTTGTTTCTGCCGGAGCAGTTCGTACAGGAAGATCGCTCCGGACACCCCCACGTTGAACGAAGCGATCTGTCCGCTCATGGGGATGAAAACAATAAAATCGCATTCTTCGCGGATGATCGGGCGAATACCGGTGCCTTCATTGCCCAGGACAACCACCAGTTTTGCCGGATAGTCCCTCTGGCCTATGGCCTCGCCTGCTCCGGCGTCCAGGCCAACGACCCAGTGACCACATTCTTTGAGGCTTACCAGGGCGCGCCTTAGATTCGTAACACGATACACCCTCACGTGGGAAGCCGCCCCGGCCGAGGCCTTAACGACGCTCGGGGTCAGTGCAACGGAACGATCTTTCGCAACGAGCAGATCCCTCACCCCCATGCCCTCGGCGGTGCGAATGAGGGCGCCAAAATTTTGCGGGTCCGTAATGCCGTCCAGGGCCAAGATCCAGCTGTATCCCGCGTCAGCGGAGCGCTCGGCCAGGAGCACGGAAAAATCGGCGTAGGTTGGCGCCGGGACCCTCGCCACGACTCCCTGGTGCCTTTCCCCGCCAACCAACCGGCTGAGAACGCTCGCCCCCGCGAATCCCACTCTTACCCCACGCCGGCGTGCCTCGTCTTCCAACTCCTTAAGGGCCTTGCCCCGGGCCTCTTTCGCGATGAGGATTTCCAATATCTCCCGGGACGATTCTCTGAGACACTCTAGAACCGGATGAATCCCGAACAGGTAGTTGCGTCTGTTATCCGCCGCTTCCAGGGGAGCGCTCCTTTACGCAATGGACCCGTGTGAGTCCCGCGCTATTTTACAATGAAATATATACCCGATAACATGGATACACCGTGAAACGGACCCTCAGCCTTTATGTCGTCGCCGAGATCCTACCGCCGTTTCTTCTGGGTCTCATGGCCTTTACCTTTATCCTGCTCACGGCAAGGATCTTAAAGCTCGTCGAACTCCTGGTGACCCGCGGGGTCCCTGCGTCCCAGATCGGCATGCTCTTCGCCCTGATCCTTCCCACGTTCCTGGAAATGACCTTGCCCATGGCTCTTTTACTCGGCATTCTCATGGGCCTTTCCGGCATGTCCAGCGATTATGAGATCCTTGCGTTCAAAGCCTGCGGTATTAGCCCGTTGCAGGTTCTCCTTCCCATCGGCATGATTGCCCTGTTCGTGTCCCTGTTGACCCTTGGCATCACAACCCACGTGGGGCCCGCTGCCGATATGGCGCTCAAAAAAGAGCTCTACAACATCGCCAAGACCCGGGTGACAACGGCCCTTAAGGAGAAGGTCTTCAACGACGACTTTCCACAGGTCTTGATCTATGTCGAGGATGTGATTCCTCCCGGCAACACCTCCCAGGGAGTGCTCCTTGTCGACCGCCGCGACCCGGAAAAGGAAAATATCATCTTCGGCAAGGTGGCCATATTTTCATCCGACGACTCTTCGGGGGCCCTCAGGCTGAAGATTTTCGACGGCGTGCTGCACGAGCGAGAAAAAAACCGATCGGACTTCAGCCAGACCCACTTCAATACGTATAATTTCAATATCGACCTCGACGAATCCTTCAACCTGACGCGGGAGCAGGAAATCGAACCCCAGGATATGTCGTTGCGCGACTTGGGCCATGCCATTCGGCTCAAAGAAAGCCAGGGCGCTAAACCCACCACCGAGCTGATGGAATTGCACCAGAGGTTTTCATTTCCCTTCGCCCCCATGATTTTCAGTCTTCTCGGGGTCGCTCTGGTCATGCTCCCCACAGGAGCGCGTACGGGACGTTTTTGGGGCCTCGTTTCTTGCCTGTTCTGGTTGCTTCTCTATTATACGCTACTCTCCACCGGGAGGGCACTGGCGGAAAAAGAGCTACTCTCCCCCGCCATCGCCATGTGGATTCCCAACCTGGTGGTTGGGACGGTAGCCGTCTATCTCTTTAGTAAAGCGCTCCGGGAATCCCCCCCCCTGGCGCGGGAAGCCTGGCAACGGATTTCCATCCTATGGGGTCACTTGAGTCAAAGGGCAACGCCGAAGCCGCGGAGGCTTTCCTGAAGTGAACGGGGAAGATCGCATTAGCACTGTCGCGCTCCCCTTGGGGAGCCTCCTGGACAGGTATTTGGCCCGCAGTTTCGCCAGGATCTTTGTCGCCACACTTCTCTCCATCGCTTTCGTCTATTTCTCCGTGGATTTCTTCGATCGCATCGGCAACCTGATGAAATCCGGGGCTTCACCCTGGGTTACATTCAAGTATTTCCTTTACAAGATGCCCCTATTAATCTCACGCGTTTTCGGCTTTGCCACGCTCTTTTCCACCCTCTTGACCATTAGCCTCCTGTCCCGGACCCACGAAATCACCGCCATGCGCGCTTCGGGGCTAAGCCTTAAGCGCCTTGCCATGCCGCTCTTGTTCCTTTCCGTGCTAATCGGAGTGCTGTCCTTCCTGTGGAACGAGAGCCTGGTTCCCCTCTTTACCCGCCAGTCCCAGTACATCTACAAAGTGGAAATCAAGAAAAATCACCCCAAGAGCCTTATCGGCACCCGGGGCATCTGGATTCGCGGCCAAGGAGCCTTTATCAACGTGGACTACTTCGACTCCAAGGAGAATGTGCTCCAAGGGGTCACCATCTATCGGATGGGCCCCGAGTTCACCCTTCAAGGGCTCATCGAATCTGCCCGGGCAAGTTGGGACGGAAATCGCTGGCGCACCGGCGGGAGCACGGCTTGGCGCTTGCTACCCAATGGGCAGCTCAGTCAACAGCAGGCCTCTGTGACGACCCTGCCCATCTCCGAAACGCCGGAAGACTTCAAGATCCTGGCCCTCAAGGCGGAGGAATTCAGCTTCTTCGACCTCAAACGGCAGATCGAGGACTTGAACCGCAAGGGCATCGATTCCACGGAGTATGCGGTGGACCTGCAGGTTAAGTTGGCCTTTCCCATCATCCCCCCCCTCATGGTCCTGCTGGCCATTCCCTTCGCCCTCAAACACGGGACCCGGGGCGGGATCGCCGTTGCTTTCGGCCTGACCATGCTTATCGGCCTGGTGCATCTCACCCTGTTCGCCTTCTGCGTTTCCCTGGGTCACAACGGGGCCATGCCTCCATGGATGGCAGCCTGGGTGCCGAACTTCATCCTGGCGCTGCTCGGAATTTTTTATTTTACCGGCGAGGAGTAACGGATCCCTAAGGAACCAGGGCGGGCGTGACAAGAGCCTCCGCCTCGGGGAATCCGCACATCAAGTTCATATTTTGCACGGCTTGCCCCGCTGCCCCCTTGACCAGGTTGTCGATGGCCGTAATGACCACCAACCGCTTGAGTCGAGCGTCCAACCGGAACCCCACCGCGCAGTCGTTGGATCCGCGAACGTCCTTGGTTTCCGGAAAACAGCCGGGGGGGAGGATCCGGACAAAGGCCTCTTTCCCGTACGCGTCCCGGTAAAGCCCGGCGAGGGTTTTTTCCGTGGCTCCTTCGTCCACCTCCAGGTACATAGTAGACAGGATACCCCGATTCATGGGAACCAAGTGGGGCACGAACAGGACGGGGACGGGCCAGTCCGCGATGGCGCTTAGTTCCTGCTCGATTTCCGGTGCGTGGCGGTGAATGCCTACTTGATAGGCCTTGAAGTTCTCGTTCACCTCGCTGTACGAAAGCTCAACCGCCCCGGTTCGTCCCGCTCCCGTCACTCCAGATTTCGCATCAACCAGAACCGCTCCGTGAACCAGTTTTGCCGCAAAAAGGGGCGCCAACCCCAACAGCGCTCCCGTTGGGTAGCATCCCGGATTGGCGACCAGCGAAGCCCGGGCAATTTCATTTCGATGGAGCTCGGTCAGGCCGTAAACGGCCTTCGGCAATAGATCGGCGGCCTTGTGAGGCCGGTACCACCGAGCATAGATTTCAGGGTCGTGCAGGCGAAAATCAGCACTCAAATCGACGACCCGCTTGCCTTCCTTGAGCAAGGCGGGGACCACGTCCATGGATGTCTCATGGGGTAGCGCGGTAAAGACGAACTCGAAGCGGGGACTCATCTTTGCGATGTCGATGGGTTCCAGAACCATGTCGCACTTCCCCGCGAGCGATGGGTAAACCTCGCTAATGGATTTGCCGGCAAACTGTTGAGAGCTTACAACGGAGAGCTCCACGCGGGGATGGCGTCCCAGGATACGCAGCAGCTCAACGCCGGCATATCCCGTGGCGCCCAAAACAGCCACAGGGACTCGGGCCCTTGTTTCCAGAGAGCCCTTTCCAGTGGTAGCCACCGACTTCAACGTTTGGAATATTGAGGACGCTTGCGGGCTTTGTGGAGACCGTATTTCTTTCTTTCCACCGCTCGCGGGTCCCGGGTCACGAACCCTGCTTTTTTGAGAGGCGAACGAAATTCCGGGTTCACGCGCATCAGGGCACGGGTGATCCCATGGCGGATGGCACCGGCTTGGCCCGAAATCCCCCCGCCACAAACATTAACGTGGATGTCGAAACTACCCTCGGTATGGGTAACGTCAAAGGGCTGCTGCACGATGCGGCGCGCCGTTTCACGACCGAAATACTCGTTTAACGATCGATCGTTGACACGGAAATCCCCCTTGCCGTTTTTTAGATAGACCCGGGCTACTGAGGTCTTTCTTCTTCCCGTCGCGTAAAAGGTTTCTACTGCCATGATTCCGGCCTTACCCGCCGACTACCAGCGGCTGTGGATTTTGCGCCTGGTGGGGATGCTCGGGTCCCGCGTATACTTTCAACTTCCTCAGCAGATCCCGGCTCAAACGGTTCTTGGGCAGCATCCCCTTGACCGCCTTTTGAACCACCGCGCCGGGCTTGGTATCCAGCATTTTCCCGGCCAGGGTCGAGCGAATGCCTCCGGGATACCCCGAATGACGAAAGTAGGTTTTCTGATCCACTTTTCTGCCCGTGAGGCTAACGAGTTTGGCATTGATCACAATCACAAAGTCCCCCGAGTCCACATGAGGCGTAAAAGTGGTCTTGTGCTTGCCTCTAAGGACCCGCGCCACGGCAGTGGCCAATCGGCCTAAAACCTGCCCCTTGGCATCTACAACGTACCACTGTCGCTGCGCTAGGGCATCTTTCTTCTTGAGCTGAAACGTTCCCATTAGATTTTGTCCGACTCAGGAGCCAGAAAGCATGATCGCTTCCCGGCTCCCGGCTTCCCAGCCTTTATGGCGGGGCCGACGAGACTCGAACTCGCGACCTCCGGCGTGACAGGCCGGCGTTCTATCCAGCTGAACTACGACCCCATAAACGAATATTTAAGCTCCCATGGACCGTGCCGATACCACGGAATGGGCGGTACAGGATTTGAACCTGTGACCCCCGGCTTGTAAGGCCGATGCTCTCCCGCTGAGCTAACCGCCCCCTCTCGGTTCCAACATTCAACCGGAGGGCTGGAATTCAAACCCGAGGGCGCCTATTTTGCCCTGGGTTTATAGTTTCCTGCCGGGAAACAGAGAATCAGGCGAGGGATTCTTTCAACCCCTTACCCGCCTTGAACTTAGCGGCGCGTGAAGATGGAATCTGGATCGTCTCTCCGGTTTTAGGATTTCTTCCAGTTCTCGCCTTACGTTGTGAGACCGAAAATGTTCCGAACCCGGAGATGTTGACTTTATCTCCATTTTTCAAGGCGGCGGTGATGCCGTTAAACACCTCATTGATAATATCTTCCACGTTCTGCCTAGGGAGTCCCGCCTTATTCGTTGTAGATTCAATCAAATCGGCCTTGGTCATGAAAGATCCCCCTCACTGCAATGGAATCCGAAGGAGTGCCCTTTGGGTTATAGCAACGCACCCCAGGCGTGTCAACCCAAAAGGCCCGCCTGCAAAGGGATCGGGAGTCCGGATCGTGGCTACTGGGGAAGGATATTGGCCCTGGGCTCGTCCTGCCCCTTGCCCCCGAAGGGAGGGAGGGGATCCGATGGGGTCCCCTTCTTTTTCAGAAAGCCTTCGGGGTCCTTCAAAACCAGGGCCTTCTTCAGAACCTGATCCATATGCGAGACCAGGACAAGCTCGACGGTCTTCAAGATCACCGGCGGGATGTCCTCGATGTCCTTTTTGTTCTCCTCTGGAATGAGCACTACTTTGATTCCACCCCGATGCGCGGCGAGGACTTTTTCCTTCAAGCCCCCAATGGGGAGAATGGTTCCCCTCAGGGTAATTTCCCCGGTCATGGCCAGATCGTGCCGCACGGGCACCCGCAACAGGGCCGAAACGAGGCAGGTGGCCATGGTAATGCCAGCCGATGGACCATCCTTGGGAATAGCCCCCTCTGGGACGTGAATATGGACGTCGATTTTCTGATAGAAATCCTTTTCCAGGCCAAGCTCTTCGGCCCGGGAACGTACGTAACTCATGGCGGCCTGGGCCGACTCCTGCATGACGTCGCCCAACTTTCCCGTGATGATCAACTGCCCTTTGCCCGGCATGATGGTCACCTCGGTGGCTAGTAGTTCCCCGCCGAGTTCCGTCCAGGCCAACCCCGTGGTCACCCCGATCTTGTGCTCTTCCTCCGCGCGGCCATAACGATACTTTGCGGCGCCCAAATACTTGTGCAGGCTCTTTGCCCCTACGTTGACCTTCGCCTCCCGATCCTTCTTGACGACCTCCACGGCTACCTTGCGGCATACCGAGGCGATCTCACGCTCGAGGCTCCGCACCCCGGCCTCTTTCGTATAGTGGCGGATAAGACTGAGAAGTGTGTTGTCTGTAAAAACGACGTTCTCTTCTTTGAGGCCGTTCGCTTCTCTTTGCTTCTGAATCAGATACTTTTTGGCGATGTTCAGCTTCTCCATTTCCGTGTAGCCTGCAATACGGATGATTTCCATGCGGTCTTGGAGCGGCCTGGGAATCCGGTCCAGGGTGTTTGCCGTGGTGACGAACAGGACCTTGGAAAGATCGTAGTCCAGGTCCAGGTAGTGGTCGTTAAAGGCCAGGTTTTGTTCCGGATCCAGTACCTCGAGAAGCGCCGAGGAAGGATCCCCCCGGAAATCCATGGACATCTTATCGATCTCGTCCATGAGAAAAACTGGATTGCTCGAACCCGCCTTCTTCATGCTCTGGATGATCTTGCCCGGAAGCGCGCCGATATAGGTTCGCCGGTGCCCGCGGATCTCCGCCTCATCCCGTACCCCTCCCAGGGAGACCCGGACGAATTTTCTCGCGGTGGCTCGGGCGATGGATCGTCCCAAGGAGGTCTTTCCCACCCCCGGAGGACCCACGAGACAAAGGATGGGACCCCGGATCTTGCCCACGAGGCTTTGAACCGCGAGGTACTCGAGGATGCGTTCCTTGACCTTGTCCAGGCCGTAGTGGTCATCGTCGAGCACTCTTTCCGCTTCTTTGATATCCAGTTTCTCTTCCGTGAACTCGTTCCAGGGAAGGCTCAGGATCCAGTCGATGTAGGTCCGCACCACCGTGGCCTCCGCCGACATGGGGGACATCATCTTGAGCTTTTTCAGCTCCTTTTCGACCTTGTCCCTGGCTTCCGCCGAGAGCTTCTTTTGCTTGATTTTCTCTTCGATTTCTTGAATCTCGTTTTTGAACTCGTCCTTCTCGCCCAGTTCCTTCTGGATGGCGCGCATCTGCTCGTTCAGGTAGTACTCCTTCTGAGAGCGCTCCATCTGTTTCTTAACCCGCGAGCGAATGCGCCGCTCGACTTCAAGGATTTCGATCTCCGCGCGCATATGGCCCAGGACCTTTTCCAACCGCTCCGCTGCATTGAACAGCTCGAGTAGACTCTGGCGCTCTTCCAGCTTGATCCCCAGGTGACCCACGATGGTATCGGCCAGCCGGCTGGGATCATCAATAGAAGAAACCGACATGACCATTTCCGGCGGGATCTTCTTTTTGAGTTTCACGTAGCTCTCGAACGTGGTATGCACCTCGCGCACCAGGGCCTCTACCTCCGGGGTCCGCTCCACGACCTCCCCGACCTCCTCCACCCCTACGAGAAAGTAATCGGGATGGCTCAAATAGCGCACCACCCGGGCTCGCTTTTTACCCTCCACGAGGACCTTGACCGTCCCGTCGGGAAGTTTGAGCATCTGCACGACGGTTCCCAGGGTGCCGATGGGGTAGATATCGTTTTCCGTGGGGTCGTTGGTCTTGGCATCCTTTTGAGATGACAAGAGGATGGGCCCCTGTTTTTGCGTGGCCTCTTCCAGGGCGCGGATAGACTTCTGCCGCCCCACAAAAAGAGGAACCACCATATGGGGAAAAACGATAATATCCCTCAGCGGCAGCAGCGGAACCTGAATTTCGTTCCCCTCCTGCTCTTTGTCATCCTTTTTGTCGTTGCGAAACAGCATAACGTCCCCCCCTATGCACTCTCTGCCGCCTTACTGTATACAACCATCGGCGGTCCGTTGCGAGTCACCACCTCTTCGGAGATGATCACTTCCTTGATATTGGGCTGGGAAGGCATCTCATACATGACATCCAGCATGGTGTTCTCCATGATCGCGCGAAGCCCGCGGGCGCCAGATTTTCTTTTCATAGCTTCTCTGGCAATGGACCAAAGAGCCTCATCGGTGAACTTTAGATGAACTCCCTCCATCTCGAAGAGCCTGGCGTACTGTTTGGTCAAGGCGTTTTTCGGATCTTTCAAGATCCGCACCAGGGCATTCTCGTCCAATTCATCAAGGGTCGCTATAACGGGCAACCGCCCGATGAATTCCGGGATCAAACCGAATTTTAATAGGTCCTCAGGCTGCACCTCATGGAGCAGTTCCATGTCGCGCCGCCCATCCTGCCGTTCCAGCTCGCCGCCAAATCCCATGCGTTTGCGCCCCGTTCGCCGCCGAATGATATCCTCCAGCCCCACGAAGGCCCCGCCGCATATAAAAAGGATATTGGTCGTGTCCACCTGGAGGAATTCCTGCTGCGGGTGCTTACGGCCCCCCTTGGGCGGCACGCTGGCCATGGTACCCTCGATGATTTTCAGCAAGGCCTGCTGCACCCCCTCGCCCGAAACGTCCCGCGTAATGGAGGGGTTTTCCGACTTCCTGGAGATCTTATCGATTTCGTCAATGTAGACGATTCCCCGTTGTGCCTTCTCCACGTCGTAATCGGCGGCCTGAAGCAGGTTGAGGATGATATTTTCCACGTCCTCCCCCACGTACCCGGCCTCGGTCAGACTCGTGGCGTCGGCAATGGTAAAGGGAACCTGGAGAAAACGCGCCAGGGTCTGGGCAAGCAGGGTTTTTCCCGACCCCGTGGGACCCAGGAGCAATATGTTGCTCTTTTGCAATTCCGTGTCTCCGGAGGCCGTCTGGCTGTCAATGCGCTTGTAGTGATTATGGACCGCCACGGCGAGGATTTTTTTGGCTCTTTCCTGCCCCACCACGTACTGATCTAGAACCCGTTTGATCTCCACCGGCTTGGGGACACCGGAGGAAGCCGAAAGGGTCTCGTCATGGTCGCACTCCTCGGCAATGATGTCGTTGCACAGATCTATACATTCATCGCAAATATAAACCGTGGGCCCCGCGATGAGCTTGCGGACTTCATCCTGACTCTTGCCGCAGAAAGAGCAAACCAGATTCCCGGAGCGGTCGTCACCGTGCTTTGGCATAGAAGAGTTCCTTCGCGCTGTTTGGGCTTACTTCTTTTGATCGAGCTCCCAACGATTGGCGATGACCTCATCCACCAACCCGTACTCCAGTGCCTGTTTCCCCGTCATGAACATATCCCGGTCCGTATCCTTCTCCACTTTCTTGAGCGTCTGGCCCGTGTGCTTCACGAGAATATTATTGAGTTCCTCGCGCATTCTCAGAATCTCGCGCGCCTGGATGTCGACGTCCGTAGCCTGCCCCTGGAAACCACCCAGGGGTTGATGGATCATGATGCGCGAGTGCGGCAGGGCATACCTTTTCCCCTTGGCTCCCGACGCCAGCAGCAAGGCCCCCATGCTGGCCGCTTGCCCCAGGCATACTGTGGAAACCTGCGGCTTGACGTACTCCATGGTATCGTAAATGGCGAGACCCGCTGTCACCGCGCCGCCCGGTGAGTTGATGTAAAAATAAATATCGCGCTCCGGGTCCTCGGATTCGAGGAACAGGAGTTGCGCCGTGATAACGTTGGCCACATCGTCGGTAATGGCGCTCCCGAGAAAGACGATACGATCCTTCAGCAGGCGCGAATAAATGTCGTAAGCCCGCTCGCCCCGTCCAGTCTGTTCAACAACAATCGGAATAAAGTTCATAGGTCTGATATTCCCTGGCCCCGAGAAATATTTTATCTTTTTTTCTTCGGCTCATCAACCTTTGATTTCACCGAGGCCTTGCCCGACTTGGGCAACTCCACGTCTTTGACCTTGGCTCGTTCCAGCAGAAAGTCCAGCGTGCGCTTAAAAACCATCTGCGAACAAAGATCCTGCTGGGCCTCTTCCCTTTTATAGTAATCGCGCAGCGCCACGGATTGGTCCCTCGCCGAGCGGACCAACTCGTCGACCCGCTGCTGGACTTCCGCGTCGCTTACCGCGATCTTTTCCTTAGCAGCAATGGCTTCCACGAGAAGGGTGCCCTGGACTTGCCGGCGCGCCTGGGGCTCGAGGTCCTTGCGCAGACCCTCAAGGGAGGGGGCCGCGCCGCCCTCGGGCCCTCCGGGAGAACCCACCTCTCTCTGATGACTCTCCATCAGGTAGCGCAGTTGCTGATCCAGCATGGCGGCGGGCACCTCGAAGGAATGGGCTTCAATCATCTGCGTCAAGAGCTGCTCCTTCAATTCGCGCGTTTGCATTTCCTTGAGTTCCGATGCAAGCCGCCCGCGCACCTTTTCCTTCAATTCATCCAGGGACCCACACTCGCCGTAGTCCTTGGCAAACTCGTCGTCCAGGGCGGGAAGCACCTTCTTTTTGATTTCCCGCACGCGCACTCGAAAAAGCGCTTCCTTTCCCGCCAGCTCCCGGGCGCCGTGCTCCTTGGGAAATGTCAGGGTAACGGCCTGCTCGACCCCCGTTTTGAGACCCACCAGGGCCTCCTCGAACTGGGGCAACGACCGTCCACCATCCACCTGCAGCAGGTAGTTCTCCCCCTTGTTGCCTGGGAAGGGCTTCCCCTCCACCGTACCGACAAAATCAATCAGAACAAAGTCTCCATGCTCCACCACCTGGCGATCCTCCACCGGCAACAACTGCGCATGGGCGTCTTGAAATCCCCTGAGCGCTTCGTCGACTTGGTTCTCCTGGACTTCAAGCTTGATCCGCTCCACTTCCAGCCCGGCATAGTTCTTGAGTTCGATCTCCGGCTTGACTTCCACCACGGCGGAGAAGGTGAAGGGATCGCCCTCGGCCAATTTGCCGGGTTCCACGTCGGGATGCGACACCACCTGGAGCCCTTGATCCTGGACGACCTTGCGAAGCGCCTGTTGCACCAGATTTGCCAACGCCCGGCTCTTCACCTCGTCCCCGTAGATCCCCTGAAGCACCCGGCGGGGCACCTTACCCGCGCGGAAGCCCTTGATCCGGGTTCTCTGCCCCAAGGTCCCGTAGGCGCGGGTGAACTCCTCCGTAACCGTTTCGCCGGGAATCTCCACCCGGATCTTTCGCTGGATCGGACTCAGCACATCGATATCGACTTTCATTGCAAACCTTCCAAAACTAGGCCATGGCCATTCAATACCGGCACAGGGAGCACGCGCTTTTGGTGCGAGAGGGGGGATTCGAACCCCCACGGTTACCCGCTAGATCCTAAGTCTAGTGCGTCTGCCAATTCCGCCACTCTCGCACCCGGAGTGGACAAGCTCGCCCGTCATAGACTTTGGGCCCTCAAACATCGAGAAAATCCATCCCTTTGCGGGGTCTCAACAACCGGAAAGAACAGTATGAAACAACAAAAGACGATGTCAAGGACTCCCCTTGAACCCCAAAGGGTTCACCGGGGCGGCCCGGAGGAGGGATCTGAACACTTTTTTTTGGTGGGCCGCCGGAGACTCGAACTCCGGACCCGCTGATTAAGAGTCAGCTGCTCTACCAACTGAGCTAGCGGCCCATCCCGCGATTCCTCTCGTTCCCCAATGTTATGGCGGGGGCGATACGTTCCCCTTGGTTTGAGGTGCAACGTTCAAGGACAGCAATGGTTTTTGTGAGGTTAGCACGACGACGACCATTTGCAAGGCATCGGAACCGACGGTCGGGAATGAGCCCTGGAGCAGGAGAAATCCCTCCGGTCATACCCTGGGGCAACTGGGTTGAGGGTTTTCCGTAGGGATATGCGCTACGGCTATGCCAGTGGGGTATTTAAGGTAGTCAAACCATGGGACTCGAACCCATCGGCCGCGTTTCCGAAGCCGTTGGGTCCGACGGCTACGTTCTTAGAAGTACGGCAAAGTACCTAGATTCAACAGTCCCGTAAGGATAGAATAATAGGTTACCAGGCGTCCCCAAAGGCCACGGCATACAGGAGCGCAATTTCATGAAGAAATCGGTCATTGCAGGTTATGTTCGGTCTCCGTTTACGCCGGCAAAGAAGGGAGAGTTGGCGCGGGTGCGCCCTGACGAATTGGCTGCCCAGGTGATCAAGGGACTGGTCCAAAAGACCGGCATCCGCGGGGCCGACGTCGAAGACGTGTACGTGGGATGCGCCTTTCCCGAGGCCGAGCAGGGCATGAACATCGCTCGCATCGTGGTTTTTCTGGCCGGATTGCCGGTCTCCGTGCCCGGGGCCACGATCAACCGGTTCTGCGGGTCATCCATGGAGGCCGTTCATGTGGCGGCGGGGGCGATTGCAAGGGATGCCGGGGAAGTCTTCATTTGTGCCGGCGTGGAGTCCATGACCCGGGTGCCCATGCCGGGTTTCAATATGCTACCGCACCCGGGGCTCTACGAGTCCAGCCCCAAGGTCTATATTTCCATGGGACTCGCCGCAGAGCACTTGGCTCGTCACTATGGCATCGGCAGGGACCTTCAGGAGGAATTTGCCCTGGGAAGCCACCGCAAGGCGGCGGCGTGGCAAGGGGCGCTATCCGCGGCCGACGAAATTGTCGCGATCTCCCGCGCCGGCGCCAAGGTAAGCCGGGACGGTTGCATCCGGCCCGACACCAGCCGCGAGGCGCTGGCTCAACTGGCACCGTCCTTCGACGCCAAAGGAACCGTCACGGCGGGGACCTCGGCTCCGTTGACCGACGGCGCGGCCGCGGTGCTGGTCTGCTCGGAAGATTTCGCGCGGAGCCATGAGCTCGGGATCCTGGCTCGCATTCGCAGCTCCGCGGTGGCCGGATGCGCCCCTGAAATGATGGGCATCGGCCCGGTAGAGGCGACCAGGAAGGCTCTTCAGCGAGCCCAGCTTGGATTGAATGATATGGATGTCATCGAGTTAAACGAGGCTTTTGCCGTGCAAACCCTTGCCTGCGTCAACGAACTCGGCCTCGACATGGAACGGCTCAACCTGGAAGGAGGCGCCCTGGCCCTGGGGCATCCCCTCGGCGCCTCAGGCGCGCGTATTACGGGTAAAGCCGCGTCGCTTCTCAAACGGCGGGGGGCAAAATTCGCCTTGGCGACCATGTGCATCGGTGGGGGCCAGGGAATTGCCACCGTGCTCGAGGCTGCCTAACTAAATGGATGAGATCAAACGTGCCGCGGTCATCGGGGCCGGGGTCATGGGAGCTGCCATTGCGGCCCACCTCGCCAACGCAGGTATTCCCGTCGTCCTCATGGACGTGGTGCCGCAAGGAACCACCGGCGCCGGCGGCAATCAAAACCGCAATGCCATCGCCGAGGGGGCCATGCAACGCATCCTGAAGAGCGAACCGGCGCCCTTCATGTCAAAGAAAGCCGCCTCCCTGGTAGAAATCGCCAACGTGGAAGACCATCTGGATCGGGCCGGGAGCGCCGACTGGATCATTGAAGCCGTAGTGGAAGACGTTGAAACCAAACGGGCCCTTTACCGCCGTCTTGAACAAGTGCGCAAAGACGGTTCCATCGTATCCTCCAATACCTCGACCATTCCCCTGGCGACTCTTCTTCAAGGACTCCCGGAGCGCCTTTGCCGTGATTTCTTGATCGCTCATTTCTTCAATCCCCCGCGCTACATGCGCCTGTTGGAGCTGGTAGTTGGTCCCAGGACCCGTAGCGAGGTCCTGGCCGCCATCGAGGAATTGACCGATCGACGCCTGGGCAAAGTGGCCATCCACTGCCACGACCGTCCCGGCTTCGTCGCCAACCGCATCGGCGCCTTTTGGCTTCAATGCGCCCTGGGCGCCGCCGCGGATCTTGGGCTCACCGTCGAAGAGGCAGACGCCGTTACGCGCCGCTCCCTCGGCGTGCCCGGGACGGGAATCTTCGGTCTGCTGGACCTCGTCGGCCTTGACCTGATGCTCAAAATCGACTCGAGCCTAACCAGGTCCCTCGACCCCGGCGACGCCTACCGGAGGATCCGGCGTGACCTGCCTCTGATCGCCCGGATGGTTTCCGAAGGGCGCACGGGTCGCAAGGGCACGGGAGGTTTTTACCGGCTGAGGGATGAAGGAAAGGACCGCGTTAGGGAAGCGATGGATCTGGCAACAGGCCAGTACCGTCCGGTTACCCGTCCGCTTCTGGAAAGCCTTGTCCTGGAACAAAAGGCCGGGTTGCGGGGGATGGTCGAACATCCCGACAAGGGGGGACGTTTTGCCTGGAGCGTGCTGTCTGAGACCCTGACCTACGCAGCCTCCCTGGTACCCGAGGCCACGGACGATATCCACGCGATAGACCTGGCCATGCAGCTCGGGTATCAGTGGCAGCTCGGGCCCTTCGAGCTGATGGACCGGCTAGGTCCCGCCTATCTCGCGAAACGGCTCCAGGAACAAGGGCAGGCGCCCCCCGCGCTGCTGCAAAAGGCGGCGGCAACGGGCGCTTTCTACCGTGTCGAAGGCGGGCGGCGTCAATTCTTGGACCTTGATGGAAGCTACGGTAATCTGCCTGCCAGGAAGGGCATCTGCCTGCTCTCGGACCTCAAACTGGCGGGAAATCCTCTGGCCCGGAACTCCTCCGCGAGCCTTTGGGACGTTGGCGACGGGGTAGTCTGCCTCGAGGTCCACAGCAAAATGAACACGGTGGACCTCGACGTCTTCGCCATGATCCGCAACGCGATAGATACCGTTGCGGGAGGCTACAAGGCCCTGGTCCTCTATAACGAGGGAGAACACTTTTCAGCGGGGGTCAATCTGGGCCTCGCGCTTTTCGCGGCCAATGTGGCGGCGTGGCCTCTCCTAGAGGATCTCGTTCGCCAGGGGCAGGAAATATACAAGGCGCTCAAATATGCGCCGTTCCCGGTGGTCGGTGCGCCCTCGGGGCTGGCCATCGGCGGCGGGTGCGAAATGCTGCTCCACTGCGACGCCGTTCAAGCCCACACGGAGAGCTACATCGGGCTCGTAGAGACCGGCGTCGGGGTGGTACCGGCCTGGGGCGGCTGTAAAGAGATGCTGGCACGCCTCGGCAAGTCGCGCCACCTGCCCGCAGGGCCCGTTCCTGCGGTGGCTCGGGTCTTTGAGACCATCGGTTTTGCCAAAGTAGCCAGGTCGGCCTTCGAGGCAAAAGAATTGGGATTTTTGAGAGCCCGTGACGGGATCACCTTCAACCGCGACCGACTCCTGGCGGACGCCAAGGCCAGGGCCCTGGAGCTTACCGCAGGGTACCGTCCTCCGGAGCCCCCCACTTTTATATTGCCGGGTCCTTCGGGGCGGGCGGCTCTGGCTCTTGTGGTGGAAACTCTGCGTTCCTCCGGCCAGATCACGGCTTACGACGCCGTGGTGGCCACCGCCCTGGCCGGGGTGCTTTGTGGGGGTGAGACGGCAGACCCGACTGTCTCCATGAGTGAAGACGAAGTTCTCGTCCTGGAGCGCGCGGCCTTCATGCTGCTGATCAAAAACGAGGCCACACTGGCGCGCATCGAGCATACCCTCGAGACGGGGAAACCGTTGAGGAACTGATTCGAGGATAGACGATGATTCGATATAAAGCGCCGGTGGAAGATATCCGTTTTGTCCTCTACGAACTCCTTCGATACGAGGAGCGTATCGCCCCCCTCCCCGGCTACGGCGAGGCGACACGGGACACGGTGGATGCGATCCTGGAGGAGGCAGCCCGATTCTGCGAAAACGAGCTCCTCCCCCTGAACGGTCCCGGCGATGCAGAGGGCTGCGCTTTTGACCAGGGTGCCGTAAGGACGCCGCCGGGATTCAAAGAGGCATACAAAACCTTCGCGGAAAACGGTTGGACGGGTCTCGCCTGCGATCCCGGTTACGGGGGTCAGGGGCTTCCCCATGTGGTGGAGTTCTTGCTTGAGGAGATGATCTGTTCCACGAACCTGAGCTTTGGCATCACCCCGGGGCTCACCCATGCAGCGTACCTGGCCCTGCTTCATCACGGCAACGAGGAACAGAAGCGCCTCTTTCTTCCCAAGCTCGTTGCAGGGACCTGGACGGGCACCATGTGCCTCACCGAACCCCAGTGCGGAACCGATTTAGGCCTGGTGACCACCAGGGCCGAGCCTCAGGAGGACGGCACCTATCTCATGACGGGGTCCAAGATCTTCATCTCGGCGGGAGAGCACGATCTCAGCGAAAATATTATTCACCTGGTGCTGGCCCGGCTTCCCGGGGCCCCTTCGGGGACCCGGGGCATCAGCCTTTTTCTTGTCCCCAAGGTATGGGTAAACGCGGACGGTACCCTCGGGCCTCCAAACGGGGTTGCCTGTGCCTCCATCGAGCGTAAGATGGGCATCCACGCCTCCCCGACCTGCGCCCTGAATTTCGAGGCGGCCCGGGCAAGCCTCATTGGCGAGCCGCATCGAGGGATGCGCGCCATGTTCACCATGATGAACGCGGCCCGCCTGAAGATCGGTCTCCAGGGTCTCGGTCTGGCCGAGACGGCCTATCAATCGGCCGTGGCCTACGCCAGGGAGAGACTCCAGGGTCGGTCCCTGACCGGCGCCAAGTACCCGGACCGGGCCGCCGATCCGATCATCGTTCACCCCGACGTTCGAAGAAACCTGCTTACCATGCGTGCCTATAACGAAGGCGCCCGCGCCCTGGCCCTGTGGGTAGGCATGGCCATGGACATCGCCTCCAGGGACACGGATCCGACACGTCGCGCGCAGGCCGATGACTTGCTTTCGCTCATGACTCCCGTGGTCAAGGCTTTCTTTACCGACTACGGTTTCGAGGCAACGAATCTGGGGCTCCAGGTCTTCGGCGGCTCCGGCTACATTCGTGATTCCGGCCTGGAACAACTGGTACGGGACGCCCGAATTGCGCAGATCTACGAGGGAACCAACGGGATCCAGGCACTCGACCTCGTCGGCCGCAAGATGGGGCAAAATGGGGGGAAACTGCTGCGGCGCTTTTTTCAGCCTGTCTCCAGCTTCGTTGAGGAGGCCTCCCAGGAACCCCGGATGCAGGAATTCGTCCGGCCCCTGGCCAAGGCTCTGGGCCGCCTCCAGCAGGTGACCCTCCGGTTGGCCCAGGAGAGCTTGAAAGACCGGGATGTGGCCGGGGCTGCGGCAAGCGATTATCTGCGTCTTTTTGCCCTGGTGGCCCTGGGTTACATGTGGGCGCAGATGGCGCGAGCGGCGCTGCTGCGGCCGCGAGGTGAAAACACCGCCTTCTATGAAGCCAAGCTTGCCACCGCCCGGTTTTACTTCGCCCGTCTCCTGCCCCAGACGTCGAGTCTCACGGCGGCGATTCTATCAGGTGCCGCACCGATCATGGACATGCACGAGGACTGGTTCTGATCGGCCCTTCCCCTTCAGCTTCCGGAACCACCGGCATCGGATGTCTCCCCTTCTTCGAGCCGCGCCCCCATCGGCCTCAATGCACGAGATCGGATGTCAGAGATCAGAGGTCAGAAATTTCTAAGGTCACGAGTTCGCTCACAGCCGGCGACGAGGGGAGGGAGACTGAAGGCCGGGCGCAGTGAACGGGAAGGGGTGGTCAGGCCCTGCCGTAGGTATCAGCACCCTCGGGGAGAGTTGGGCGGTGGCCCTCGAAGCAGAGACCTATTGCGCGCGGCCGGGAGGCTCGCTCCCCGAGGAGCAGGGACGGAGCGGCGTTAGACCACAGTGGATGACGGCAAGGCTCCGACGGGGGTGAGGCTGGAGGCCGTGGCCGGACAAAAGAGAACGAAATAAGAGTTTCCTACGCCGCCTTACGGGAGATCTACGAGCAAGTTGGCACCCGCCTTAGGTTCTGGTGAGGCAAGTTCTTCGAGAATGGAAACGACCCGGTCCTGGGTATGGTCGATGTCTTCGTACAGGATCCCGTGGCGTTCCGCCTCGACCATTACAATTTCTTTACGGACCGATCCAAGCTTGCCGTAGATGATGTGGGCGCTTCGTGGATCCACCACGGGGTCCTCGGTGGCCTGCATCAAGGTGACGGGGCAATGAACGTCTTGCATGCGCCCCTCTATTTCGTCGATCATAAGCCTGAGCTCGTAAAGGCAACGAATAGGAACGTTGCGGTAGTTGATATGCGGGTGGGCGGTCGGCAGCGACCGAAAGGGCATGATTCCCTCAAAGGCAGGCATCCAACCCAGGACCTGGTTCGCGCCGTGAAGCAGGGGAACAAAGACCATGTTGCGGTCCCGCAACTTGACGGGCGCACAGACGGCCACGACCCCCGCCAGCCCTTCCGGACCTCCCGCGGCCAGCCTCAGGGCCAGGGCGCCGCCCGAGGAGAATCCGACCAGGGCCACGCGGCGGGCGAGGCCAGACATAATCCCGTAGCCACGCCGCACCGACTCAAGCCAGTCTTGCCAGCTGCGCTCCCGGAGATCCCATGGAGAGGTGCCGTGGCCCTTCAGCCGCACGCCCATTACGGGAAAGCCCCGGGTCTTGAGTTTCTCCCCAAAGGAGCGGACCTCGGCGGGAGATGCCAACAATCCGTGGACGAGAACCACTCCGAGTTCCGATCTTACCCTTCCCGGGAAAAGAAACGGCCCTGAATCCTCCGTCACCGTCTCCTGGGCGTTGATCTCCCCGTACCGGGGGAGGCTGAATGTCTGTTTGTCCCATCGATGGGCCACCAATTCATCGTCGAACCTGAGCCGGGCCAGGCTCGGTTCATCCACCGTCGCCGCCTCGTCCTTCGCCTCTTCCACGAGTCGAGCGAAGTTGGCAACCGGCGCCGCTTCGTTAGCGTAAACGACCACGAGGTTTTCCAATCTGATCTCGTCGATTTCATGCTCCTGGCGGAGCTTCGGGAGGAAACGGTAGCGTTTCTCATCGGTCTCTACCAATCCCATCTCCGTCGCCGTTTTCAGAAACTGCTCCAGGCCGGAACACCGGCCCTCCGTGAGACCGCTGTAGTCCTCCGGATTGCACAAACTTGCATGCAGGTTGATGGCCCGCTCTTTCTGGATCTTCTTCACGCCAAGGTAGAGGGCCCTGTGGAACACGTCCCGGTCGATTTCCATTGCCTTTTCGTCCACGGACGCAAGGATCATACGGGATGCCAGATGGCTCAGGTTGACCGTAACCGCCGCGTACATGCGTTGTGTGGCCCGGTCACGCACGTGTTCGGCGGTATGGCGGAGCCGCGAGCCCAGCAAGCGTCCTTGCCATCCCCTCCCGTCCGGACCCAGCCCATAGAACTCGTCCACGGAGCCAAAACCACGGGTCAAGTGCGTAATGAGGCCCCGATCCCACCAGCGCCAAAGATCCTGCGGCTCCAGGGGATCGCCCAGGCGAACGTCCATATCGGTGTGCTTGAGAAGGATGTTGCCTTCAATCAACAGTTCCTCAGACACCCGCCGGCTCAGCCCCCGTCTGAGGAGCTCTGCCACCTTTCGGAGCAGGTTGTCGTTCACGCGAATGGGATAAAAGGTAATATTGGAAGGAACGATGACCGTGGGCCGGTGAACCGCTGCCAGCAGGGCCCACTTGTCCAACCCCAGAATCTCGCTCCATCCCTCCACGGCCTTGAGATCGTCTTCCTGAAAGCCACGAAGAATCCTGCGCTTTAGGGCCTCCACGGCCAGGGCCAGGACGGCTGCCCCCGAATGGTGCTTGCGAGCCCTGTGGGCGGAACGCGAGTAGACCCGGTAGCGGCCCCGCTGATCCAGCACCCGGCGGTCCTTCACCATGCCCCCCTCCGGAAAGATAATGACCTTGCGGCCCCGCAGAATCTCTTCGGCCAGGAAGGGAAGCAACCTTGGATAATTGTTGGGAACCGCGCCAACGCTTAACAGGTAATGGGTAAAAGCGGACTGCTCCTTGAAAAAATCGCTTGCCGCCACTGAGCGGCAAAAGGCTCCCGTTTCACGGTAAATCAAATACTGCGGGATGAAGGTTTCAAAGCGCGCAAAATGGTTAAACAGGAAGATTTCACCGCTCTCGAGGGAGTCCTTACGATACAGCTCAAGGTTGACGCGAAGAAACCTCTTCAATATCGAGAAAATCCTTACGGACCACTGGTAAGTCGCCAGATTGATCTGGAGGTCAAGGTCCGAAGTCATAGGTCTGCACGGCTGCGGCTACTAACCATATAATAGATAAATTTACCATAATCGGCGCGACCCGTCCTCCCTTGTTGGACCGGAACGATATCCTAAGGCCCTGGAAAGAAGTTACAAAGAGGGCGGAAGCAACGGCCGGGGGGGATCTCGAAGGGAGCGACGCGCACAGAATAGCGCGCTTGCGTTGTTGCAGGGATGATTTGGGGTGAGTGAAGGGATTTGAACCCTCAACCCCTGGAGCCACAGTCCAGTGCTCTAACCATTGAGCTACACTCACCACAGCGCGGCCCGGGTTGGCGCGCCAGAAGGGATTCGAACCCCTGACCTACGGCTTAGAAGGCCGTTGCTCTATCCAACTGAGCTACTGGCGCCGAAATAGAGAAACTAGCAAATAGTCACTGGTGAATAGTCGCACCGCCCAGCTCCATTCCAACGCAGCCGATGACTATAGACTGTTGACCATTGACCGTAAGTTTGGTCGGGGCGAGCCGATTTGAACGGCCGACCCCCTGCTCCCAAGGCAGGTGCGCTACCTGGCTGCGCTACGCCCCGTTAAGAAGAGTCATTGTACACCGCATGAGAGTGATTTCAAGTTATAATTCCCAGGAACGGCAGCTCCCTTTTGAGCTGGGCCAAGGCTTTTCCCCGATGACTGACCCGGCATTTGGTCTCGGGGTCCAGCTCGGCGAAGGTTTTGTTCAGGGGTAAAAAGATAAAGAGAGGATCGTAGCCAAATCCGTTCTCCCCCCTGGGCGCCGAAGCGATCCGTCCGTCGCACACTCCTCGAAACAACCAGTGCCGGCCCCCCCGGGCTGGCGGTTCGCAAAGGGCAAGGACACAGACAAACCTTCCCTCTCTTGCCGTCGAGGGGATACCCATGAGGCGGTGCAACAGCAACTCATTGTTTTTCCGGTCGTTTCCCTGCTCGCCTCCAAAGCGGGCCGAGAGGATGCCCGGCTCGCCGCCCAGGGCAGTCACCTCCAGTCCCGAATCATCTGCAAGCGCGAGGTTGCCCGAATACTCGGCCAACGCTCTCCCTTTTTTCAACGCGTTTTCCTCGAAGTTCTTTCCGTCTTCCACGATCCTCGGATAAGAACCGAGATCCTGGAGGGGGAAAAGCTCAAGGGGAAAATCTTTCAGCGCCTGCTTGAATTCGCTGATCTTACCCGCGTTGGTAGTTGCCGCCAGAATCTTCACGGAGTGCAGATTGGAACGCAGCTCACCCGGACTTCACCATACTGGCGATGGCCTGTTTCTGCGCCAGGAGGAGCTCGCGAATCCCTTTCTCGGCGACCTCCACCATCCGGTCCATCCTGGCCTTGGAAAAAGGGGTTTGCTCCGCCGTCCCCTGGATCTCCACGAAGCGCCCCGCCCCCGTCATGACAAAATTCATGTCCACCTCCGCGTGGCTGTCCTCTTCCGCGCAAAGATCGAGTAAAACCTTGCCCTCGACGATTCCGACGCTGACGGCGGCCACGGCATCTTTCACCAGGGATTTCTCGGAAATTCCCCTGTCCGATGCGCGACGGACCGCTTCCACCAGGGCCACGTAGGCGCCCGTGATGGAGGCTGTACGTGTGCCGCCATCGGCCTGGATAACGTCGCAATCCATCCAGAAAGTCCTTTCTCCCAGGGACTCGAGGTTAACGACGGCCCGAAGGCTGCGGCCGATGAGCCTTTGAATCTCATGGGTCCGGCCCCCGACCCTGCCTCGGCTTGCCTCCCGCGGGATGCGGGTGGGAGAGGAAGATGGAAGCATGCCATACTCCGCCGTGACCCATCCTTTGCCCGAATTGCGCAGGAAGGGGGGAACCCGGTCCTCCAGCTTTGCCGTGCAGATCACGCGCGTGCCGCCTACCTCAATGAGCGCGGAGCCGTCGGCGCTTTTGATATAGCTCGGCGTAATCGTGACCTCTCTTAGCTGTTTTTCTCGTCTACCGTCCAGCCGCATGAAATGCATCTCCCTTTGTGGCGCGGAAGCCTCTCGGTGAGATCCACCCGCCATATTTTTCTGACTCCCGTATTTTTCTATTTCTTTCCAGCGCAAACGCCGGTTGGTCAAAGGTGCAGGACGACCATTTTAAGTTCGGTCATTTCCTCCACAGCGTAGCGGGGCCCCTCTTTTCCAAATCCCGATTCCTTCAAACCTCCGTAGGGCATCAAGTCGGCGCGCCACTGGGGCCCCCAGTTGATATGGAGATTTCCCGAGTGCATTTCACGGGCGAAGCGCATGGCCCAGCCTAAATTCTCAGTAAAAATTCCCGCCGCAAGACCAAAAACGGTCCCGTTGGCAAGCTCCAGGGCCTCCTCGATGGTCTCAAACGGAGTCACCGCCACCGCGGGGCCAAAAAGTTCCTCGCATGAAACCCGCATCTCGGGCCTAACGTCGGCCACTACCGTCGGGGCATAAACGGCTCCCTGCCTGGCGCCCCCCGCAGTCAGCCGCGCGCCGCCGTCCACCGCTTCGCGCACCCAACTTTCCACCCGCATAGCGTCATCCTCACGGATCATGGGCCCCACCTGGGTCCCTACCTCCAATGGGTTCCCCGTGACGAGGCCTCGGACCTTGGGACTGAGAGCGTCGAGGAAATCTCCATAAACCTTTCCTGCCGTGAGAACCCTCTGGGCTGAGATGCAAACCTGCCCCGCGTTGGCATACCCTGTGGCAGTCACGGCCTCGGCCGCCTTCTCCAAGTCAGCGTCCGGCATCACGATCAAGGGAGAATTGGAACCGAGTTCCATGGTCACTTTTTTGATCCCCGCCAGCCGGCAGATTCGTTCGCCGACCTCCCGGCTGCCCGTAAAGGTTACCTTTCGCACGCGCCGGTCGGAAACCAGTGCGTCCCCGATCTCCGCCCCGGCGCCCGTGAGGCACTGAATGCCCTCCGGAGGAAGGCCGGCTTCCAGCAGGATTTCCGTGAGCTTAAGCGCCGAAAGCGGAGTATCCGTTGCCGGTTTAACGATCACCGAATTACCCGCGGCCAGAGCCGGCCCAACCTTGTGGCAAACGAGGTTGAGGGGGAAGTTGAACGGGCTAATGGCGGTAACGACTCCGCAAGGGACCCTGAGAGTAAAGCCGAGCTTGCGGTCTCCCCCCGGGTCACCATCAAGGGGAATGGTTTCACCGTGGATACGCTTGGCTTCCTCCGCCGACCCGGTCAGGGTCTCCACCGCCCGCCGGGCCTCACCGCGCCCCTCCGCAAGGATTTTCCCCTCTTCTGAGGATATGAGACGCCCCAACTCCTCCACGCGCCCCCTCATCAAATCCGCCGCTCTGCTCAGAATTTCCCAGCGCTTGTAGCCGGAGAGTTTGGCCATGACCGGTGCTCCCCGCTCGGCGAAGGCCAGGGCCCGCTCCGCGTCCGCCAGGTCCGCCCTGGGCACCGTGTCGATGAGGGAACGGTCGTAGGGATTCAATACCTCGATCACTCTGGGTTTATCCGCCCACTGGCCGGCAACGAACATCTGCATGGAGAACCTCTCGTTCCTTTCGTCTGAATAGTTACCTGCTCCCCGCAGTCAGTGTCAACCGGGTGGAAGCGTGCCAGGCTCCCACGCCTCTCTGGCGGACCCCTGCCGCGGAATTCCACCGCTACTGGGCAGTATGGTATGAAAGAGTTAGGGCAGTGACCCGGTAACCGCGCCGGTTATCGCCCGGTACTTGTACGGGAAGATCGCGCTGCATATCCAAAGCAAGGCCTTTTGCCGCGCTCAACCCCCGGTGCTACCCGTTGTTTTTGGCAAGGGAGAGGATTTTTTCCCCGATGATCACAGGCCTGACAGCCTTCGTACCCGAAAACGCCGCACGGCGCCTGGGCTGGAGCCTCGGCTACACTGCCTCCTACCTGTGCCACCGGCGCATGCGTCACGCCCAGCGGAACCTTCGCCGCGTCCTGGGGGCCGACGCCGAACTGCAGCGGGCCGCCCGGGAAGTATTTGGCCACTACGGCCGCTACTGGGCAGAACTCCTCTGGATGCAGTCCCACGGGAGCGAATCGGTGATGGAGCCGATCGTCGTAGACGGCCTTGAACCGTTGCTGAAGGCCAAGGCCGCCAGCCGGGGAATGATCTTGGCCATGCCTCATTTGGGGAACTGGGAAGTGCTCGGCGTTGTCGCCTCGAGGGAAAAAATTCCGCTCACCGTCGTCGGGGAGTTTCTCCCGGAGCGGCGCATGAGGCGATGGTTTCTAAAACTCAGGCGGAAACTCGGCATTGAGTTTCTCCCGGCGGGGAGCCCGGGGGTTTCCACCTGGGCCCTGGCGAAGAGGCTACGGGCTGGACGCGCCGTGGCGCTTCTCAGTGATCGCGACCTCACAGGAACAGGAGTCACCGTGAAATTCTTCGGCGAGGAAACAACCCTGCCTGCCGGCCCCGCCACCCTGGCGGAGCTGACGGGAGCTCCCATTTTCCCCGCGGCCGTCTATTTCCAAAACGGTCGGGGCCACCGGGTCGTCATCCATCCTGCGCTGGAAACCGCCACGGCGGGAACCCTGGAGCAGCGGCTGCGCGTGCGCACCCAGCGAGTGGCCCAGGCCCTGGAAACGTTGGTCCGCGAAGCTCCCACACAGTGGCACCTGCTGCGTCCCAACTGGCCCGCAGACCGGTAGGGCCGCGGGCCAGTCACCCGCCGTAATTGAGATTGTGGTCCCGCATGAGGATGGTCTGGTCCTCCCGGCGAACCCCGGCCTCCAGCACCTCGCCGACAAAAAGCGTGTGGTCTCCCCTGGCCACCTCCCCCACGACCCGGCACTCCCACCACGCAGGAAGGTTGAGGAACAGGGGACATCCCGTGTTATTGCCCAATTCGAACTCCTGCCCGCCCAGGGAATTGCCCTGGGGCTCCTGCGGTTTGAAAAACGTGAAGGCAATATCTTTCTGGTCCTTGCCGATGACGTTGACGGCGAAAACCCCGGTGTCTTTGATCTGCTGATGCGCCCCCGAATCACTCTTGACGCCAACGGCTACCAGAGGCGGTTTAAATGAGGTCTGGGTCGCCCAGTTGATCGTGGCCGCACCAAAACTCTTGCCATCGCTACCTTTCGTGCCGAGGACAAACATCCCGTAGGGAATCATTCTCAGCGCCGTCTTCTTGGCCGCTTCATCCATGAAAAAACCTCCTTAAACAGAACCTATTCCTTGGGCCCCTTACCGGACCTTCAAATCGAACGCCACGGGGCCCTTCTCGCCGCTCCTGGTTTGGAATTGGACGCTGTCGCCCTCGTTGATGTCCTCGAACACGACCCTTGGGGCCAGGCTGCTCCGGTGAAAAAAAACATCGTCGCTCCCGTCGTCGGGGACGATGAACCCAAAGCCGCGGTCGCGAACCAGTTTTTTGATCGTTCCGGTCATGGTTGAACCTTCCGTGTCCGTAGCGTTTCCAAGTCTCATAATCCCAAGAAATATCGAAGTCAAGGTAAGGGGGCGAAAAGCTTTGAAGGCATGCGTCTCGGCGATCGCCGGCAGAAGCAGGACCGAACCCCGAACGATGAGGAATGAAATCGTCGCCAAGCGCATGGTGCAAAGCGCAAAGCACGGTGGAGAGCAGTTAGCCTTATGCGGCCCGCAGAAGGACAATTGGACCCCGGTAGTGATAACTGAGCGCGGAAAACTGTTGCCTGATCACGGACGGCGGTTAATGGCGGAATGGCTCCGATGGGGGGCCGCGCTGGAGGCCGCGGACCTCCGACACCGCAGCTTCAGATATTCACGGACCCATCGGCCGCGGCCGGGCTTCGACGGTGAGCTCCCTTCGGGTCTGAGCCTCAGGGTCGAAGACAGCCGAACCGAAGTGTCGCCCCCCGAGGAGCCAAAAGGATCAAAAAATACCTTATTTATCTGCCCAGCGGCCCGCGGCGAGGAAAAGTACAAACAGCAGCAGATAACTCACCGTGAACTCCGGCGCGGCAAGGTAGCCGAGTCGGGTGGTAATCCCTCCGGGGGTGAGCTCATAGGCATGAATGATTCCCAGGGCGGACAGGCAGGCTGCTCCCAGGGACCAGGCGGCCGCCCGAAGGAAGCGCCGCTCGATAAGAAAAACGCCGATGGCCGCAAGAATCGTCGAGGTGAAGATGAAGCCCCGCTCGAGGGAAATCATACCGTGGATGGCAAGGTTGTGGGCAAAGCGGCCGAGGCCGACTTCAGGCAGCGACGTTCCTCCGGCCCTGAGTCCTGCCTGCACCATCAGGAGACCCCACGCGGCCAGAGCGGGAAAAAGCCCGAGGGCCACAGCCGGCGCGTGTTCCCTGGGCGTCGCCTGGAAGGCCTGCGCCACCATGACAATGCCGATGTAGAGAAGAATACCGATACCCGCCTCCAGAGGCACCACGGCCAATACGGGCCGAATGACGCCGCTGAAACAAAGAACGCTGATGACGATCCCGTTGAGGGCCGAATAACCGCCGCGGGCGCCCAGGCGCTTCCACCCGGGGTGGCCGATGTAGATGGTGGTGGGGAAACAACTGCCAAAGAGGGAGGCAGCCACGGTACCGACGCCGTTGGCCAGCAGCGAGGGCCGGGTCCGGTAGGAATCCCCCGCGGCTTCGGCGCTTTCAATGTTCTGCAGCGACCCCACCACGTTGAAGATTCCCATGGGAAGAATGATAGAAAGGTGCTTCAAGAACTCGGGATTGACCAGCCCTTCCCATAAAGGAGCCCCGGTGAAAAGCGGTGGCGCCAGGGCCAGATGGGCATCGCCGATCCTGCCCACGGCGCCAAACCACCACGCCAGCACGCAACCCGCCGCCACCGCCAGCAGCCCCCCCGGCAGTGCCAGCGGGAACCTGTACTGGGAAAAATAGGAAAGCAGGATGACCGCCAGGGGAACCATGGCGACCAGCGGCTTGGCAAAGATTCCAAAGGTAAACTCCATGGAGATAAAGGTCACGGCGATGCCCGCCAGGGCGGAGAGCAGAGCCGCTCGTGGAGTCATGCGGCGCAACCTGTCGGCCACAAAAGCGCCCGCCGTCTCGATAACGCCACTCAGAAAGCAGGCGACCAGGCCAACCTTCCAGGCCCACACGGGGTCGCCCGTCTGTCGGTACACCGGCAGCATAATGAAAAAGATATAGGCAAAGAGGCTCACCGTATTGATTCCATAGGGGAAAGCCGTGACGTCGTCCCTCCCGGTCTCCCGGGCGAGCTGGCGGGCCTGCCAGGAATAAAAGAGGTTGCCAAGGAGAATGGAAAAAGCGGCGCCGGGAAGGATCCGGCCGAAGATAAAAGTGTCCGGCAGATGGATAAGCTCGCGACAGAGTCCCACGATAAGGATGAGCTGGATCAGATTGTCGATCATGAGACCGAAAAATCCATCCAGATCCTTCCGCACGAACCATCCATAGGACGTAGGTGGCACGGTTACCCTCCCTTCATCCGTGGCCGTATGAGGAACGTTCCCTTAACTTCGGGAACTTGACACCCCTGGGAACGGGAGCCATGACCGAAACTTGAGACCGGACGCTCTGGCATGATTGGCGGATAATCATACATCAATCTCAAGGAACCTGCCCGTAAAAAAATAGAAAATTCCGTGTTTGCCCATTACGGCAAGAACCCCAAACCCTTGAAATATACGGTGATGAGGTTTAAAGAGGGAGTGGTAGATATTTTAACAGTGTTTCCAATTGCAGTGTTTGGTTGCAGTGATATAATAGGCTCTGGAATCCTCCCCGTTGGTCGCTGCACTTTATTCAAATCATAAGGATGAACCATGAATAAGTTTGATCTCGCAATCGCAATTGGCGGTGCCGCCGGTCAAGGCATCGCGACCCCCGGCGACATTCTGGCACGAATTTTCGTGCGGCGCGGACTGCATTTGAACGCTTACAACGCCTACCAGTCCATCATTCGCGGGGGCCATATTTTTCTGACCCTAAGGACCAGCGACCAAATCGTGCGTAGCTTCGGTGACAAGTTGGACATCCTGATCCCGTTGAACCAGGACACCATGGACCGGCATTTGAAGCTCATGAGGTCCGGGTCGGCTGTCTTGTTCAACAGCGACAAGATCAAGCCCGGCGCCGCTGCCAAGGGGGTGCAGCTCTGTCCCTTCTCCGTTAAACAGCTGGCTCCCAACGTCAAAGGGGATCTGGTTCAAAACACCGTGGCCCTCGCTGCGGTCCTCCGTTTGATCGGCGTCGAGTTCAACATACTGGAAGAGATTCTGACGTTCCAGTTCAAGCGCAAAGGCGACGCCGTGGTGGCCGAGAACGTGGGCGTGGCCCGGGCCGGATACGACTACGCAGCCGAGAACTTTCAATCCTTTCCCTTTTCTCTGCCCGACACCGGCAAGAAGCTCGCCTTCTTCGAGGGCAACCAGGCCCTGGCCATGGGCGGGGCCGCAGCCGGGGTGCGTTTTTACTGCGCCTATCCCATGAGCCCATCCACTGGAGTTCTCCACTGGATGGCGCGCCACGCGCGCCAGTTGGGTATAATGGTACGCCAGGTGGAAGACGAGCTTGGCGTCATAAACATGGCCATTGGAGCAGCGCACGCGGGCTGCCGGGCCATGTGCGCCACCTCCGGGGGAGGCTTCGCGCTCATGAGCGAAGCCCTGGGTTCGGCGGCCATGATGGAGATCCCCGTGGTCTGCATCAACGTACAGCGGGCTGGTCCGGCCACGGGGGTTCCCACCAAGACCGAACAGGGGGACCTCTGGCAAGCGCTAGGGGCGGGCCAAGGAGACTATCCCCGGATGATTGTCGCGCCTACGAACATTACCGACTGCTTCAGAACCGTCCCCGAGCTGTTTAACCTTGCGGAGAAATTCCAGTGCCCCGCCATTATCCTGTCCGATCTTCTCCTCTCTGAAGGTCGTTCCAGCGTGGACCCGGCGGACTTGGACTTCGATGTGCCCATCGAGCGGGGCGAAGTCATCGGGCTAAACGGCGACGTTCCTCAGACCAACGGCGGATACAAACGCTACGAGTTTACCAGGAGTGGAATCTCGCCCCGCGCCCTGCCAGGGACTCCGGGGTATGTCCATGTGGTGGCCACCGATGAACACGACGAAGACGGCACCCTCATCAGCGACGAGTTCACCAACCCGCGAAAGCGCCAACTTATCCACGAGAAGCGCATGCGCAAGATGAAAGGCATCCTGTCACTGATCAAGCCGCCCAAACTGTTCGGCCCCGCCAAGGCAAAGGTGACGCTAATCGGTTGGGGCTCCACCGAAGGGGTCATTCAAGAAGCCCTGGAAAAGTTGGCGCGAGAGGAGAAGATCATCGCCAACCACCTGCAAATCAAATGGCTGGTTCCGCTCCACACCAAGGCCATCTTGACCATCCTCTCCAAGTGCAAAAAAACCATCATCGTAGAAAACAACTACAGCGGCCAATTCGCCCGTTATCTCCGCTCGGAGACCGGCTTTGAGCCCGACGGACACATCCGCAAGTACGACGGGGAGCCCTTCATGCCTCACCACATCGTGCAGGGGGTTAAGAAAATACTGCCCAGTAAGGGCAGGGTGAAACAGTTTGTACCGGTCCACGAAATCACAGTTTGAGGAGACAATCATGAGCACACCCATGGAAGAGATCGAAGCGAGAAACCACGAGCCAGGAAAGACTCAACCCGCGGGAAAGCTGACCGTCAAGGATTTCAAGAGCAAGATCGATCCTGATTGGTGTCCGGGCTGCGGCGACTTCGGCGTGCTCATCGCGCTCAAGCAGGCCCTGGCGGAACTCGGCCTGCAGCCCCATCAGGTCATGACGGTAAGCGGCATCGGTTGCTCCTCCAACCTCCCGGGCTACATCAATTGCTACGGCATGCACACCTTGCACGGCCGGGCGCTGGCCGTGGCCACGGGCGCCCAGATGGCCAACCACTCGCTGAAAATTATTGCCACCGGCGGTGACGGGGACGGTTTTGGCATCGGCGGAAACCATTTCGTCCACACCATGCGGCGCAACGTCGATCTCACCTATATTGTCATGGACAACCAGATCTACGGACTGACCACGGGGCAACTTTCGCCCACCAGCATCAAGGGCATGAAGACCAAGAGCACCCCCTTTGGAAGCGTGGAGAACCCGATCAATCCCATTGCGCTGGCCATTGCCGCCGGAGCCACCTACGTTGCGCGGGGCTATACGGGGCAGGTCAAACACCTGGCCGAGTTGATCAAGGGAGGGATCGAGCACAAGGGGTTTGCTCTCATCGACGCCTTCAGCCCCTGCGTGACCTACAATCAGGACAACACCCATGATTTCTTCAAGCAGCGGACCCAGAAGTTAGAAGATATGGGCCATGACCCCACGGATTTCCGCGCCGCCATGGAAAAGGCGTACATGTGGGGCGAGACCATTCCCATCGGCCTTTTCTGGAAACGTGAAGACTTGCCCTCGCTGGACCAGCTGGAACCGGTGCTCACCGAGGGGGGACCCATCGCCCATCGGCCCCTTGGCGTCTCGCAGGAAACCGCCAGTTCCTTGATCCGGGAATTGATGTAACCCTTCGCTCCCGGGAGGTCGGTGGGAAGGAACCGGAGCCTTCGAGTCTTGCCGCAACTTCTTGTCAGAGACCTGGGTCAACGGGAATACCTGACGGCGCTCTCCTACCAGCAGGAACTGCTTAAGAAAAGGCAGGAAAAACGGTTGGAGGACGTGCTCCTTCTGGTGGAGCACCCGCATGTTTTTACCCTGGGGCCCGGCGGCAAGGAAAAAAACCTCTTAGCCCCCGGAGACGTCCCCGTGCAGCGAACGAGCAGAGGCGGAGACGTCACCTATCACGGACCCGGGCAGTTGGTCATTTATCCCGTGGTCGACCTCAAATCCAAACTCCGAAAAGACGTTCACGCTTATCTCTACAAGCTCGAGCAAACCCTGATCGAGACGCTCAAGGCCTTCGGGCTGCGCGCCGGACGGCGCCCGGCGTGCACCGGAGTGTGGATGGGGATCAGGAAAATCGCCGCCATCGGTATCGCGGTGCGCAGGGGAATTGCCTTTCACGGCGCGGCCCTGAACATCAATCCCGACCTGACCTACTTCGAGCGGATTGTCCCTTGCGGCCTTTCCTGGGCCCAGGTCACCTCCATGAAGCGCGAACTGGGGGAAGAGATTGACCCCGCCTCGGTAAAGAGGGAATTGGTGAGGTGTTTTGCCAAGCGCTTCGGCTACACGGAGATTCACGAGACATGCCGAGAAGACACCCCGACTGGATAAAAGTGAAGGCGCCGGGCAGCGCCAACTACCTTCGCCTCAAAGGCATCTTAAGAAGGCACAGGCTCCACACGGTGTGCGAAGAGGCCCGCTGTCCCAACGCAGGAGAGTGCTGGGAGCACAACACGGCGACCTTCCTTATCTTGGGCGATACGTGCACGCGGGGTTGCCGTTTCTGTGCCATAGGGAAGGGTAAGCCCAACTTGCTGGACCCGGAAGAGCCGCGGAACGTGGGCAGGGCGGTGCAGAAGTTGGGCCTCGCCCACATTGTGGTAACATCGGTGAACCGGGACGATTTACCCGATGGTGGCTCGACCCATTTTGCCAAGACGGTTTTCTGGATCAAACTTTTGAATCCGGGGATCCGGGTGGAGGTTCTGATCCCGGACTTCAAGGGCGACGCCCGTGCTCTGGAGACCGTAGTCGCCTCAGGGGTCCACGTCCTGAACCACAACGTGGAGACCGTTCCCCGGCTTTACAAAAAGGTCAGGCCCGGCGCCGACTACCAGCGGTCGCTGGAACTTTTAGAAGCCGCCAAGCGGCTGCGCGGGGAGATCCTAACTAAATCGGGCTTGATGCTGGGTGTGGGAGAGAGCTCGGAAGAGATCCTGGCAACTCTGCATGACCTGCGGCAAAGCAAATGCGACATCGTCACCCTGGGACAATACCTTCAGCCGTCCAGGGCCCACCTTCCCGTGGAAAGGTACCTCCTCCCCACGGAGTTTGAGGCGATCAAGGGGGCGGCGGAGCAACTCGGCTTTCGTCACGTCGAATCGGGGCCCCTCGTGCGTAGTTCCTACCACGCCTGGAGCCATATCCACTAAGGGCCCATGGCAAAAAACCATTGCGCCGCGTCGCACTCGACCGCCGCGATCCAACGCACCCAACGAATACTTCAACTGAATGAGCGCAGCGTCAGTGGCGGATGTTAAAAAGCGTTCGTCCGGTCCACCTCGGAGCGGCGACACCGGCTTGCCCCGGTGAATGGGAGACGTCCCATGCTGGAGGTTCCGAATAGGGCGCGATATGGGATACGTGGGCAGGGGCCTCAACAAACCGGCCTAGCAGTGACTGATGAGGGCATCGGCCGTGAGCTCCCTTCGGATCCGAGCCTCATGGTTCGAGTACCTCACCATGACCGTGAGCTCCGTCGAAGGGTCATACTTCGAGTACCTCAGCATCACCCTGAGCATGGTCGAAGGGTCAGGGTCGCGGTTCGACGCGCTCACCGCCCCGAGGAAGATCGAGGGGAGGACAGCCGGAC
>Ga0326597_10000289_pt1 | contig 94747 bp, 75 predicted proteins | sample RVTome_12_FD_203789 | JGI IMG/M metagenome (GOLD analysis project Ga0326597, IMG submission 203789) | Soil microbial communities from uranium-contaminated site in the Upper Colorado River Basin, Wyoming, United States - RVT100D185 | ecosystem: Environmental > Terrestrial > Soil > Contaminated >...
CCTTGACCCTACTCTTGAGGGAATCCAGCCGGCTCCTGGCGATGCGCTGCGTCGGACGGCCCCCTTTTCACGCGAATCGACCTATCCGGAAGCCTGTCCGCTGGCTCTCATGAATTATCCGGGCTAGGCTCCTGGCTCGCGATCCGTTCCCGCCCAGAGCCCGGCCCAGAGCCCACCCCAGCGCCCATCGGGAATCGTCCGTGCCGGGTCCCCGGCCGGCGGGATGGAACCTCTTTTCGCGTCCGGGCTTGTTCCTACCAGCCTGGCGCGAGGATCCTTCCGGCGCTGACCACCCCTACAGCCGCGGACCCGTCCTTACCGATAGATGCAGCAAGGTCCATGGAGGGCCGGGGCAGGTTGCTTGGTGGAAGGGCGTGCACCGATCGGGCAACCCCAAGTCGTTCAGGGCGCGGAGAGTCAGATGCAATACCTCGACAAGATCATCCGCAAGCGCCTCGGGGACATTCTCGTCCAGGAGGGGCTGATCCGGGCGGAGCAGCTCGAGGACTCCCTCACCGAGCAGAGTCGAACGGGTCGACTCCTGGGCGAGATCCTGGTCGAGTCGGGACTCGTCACCGAGTGGGACATCGCCAAGGTGATCTCGAAGCAGTACCAGATTCCCTTCATTCTGGCCTCGTCCTACGACATCGCGTCCGAGGTCAAGGAGCTGTTCGACCCCCTCTTTCTCCAGCGGCACCAGTTCATCCCGCTGGATCGATTCGGGAGCACCCTCACCATCGCCGTGGGCTCGATCCTCTCCACGGAAATCGTGGAGGCCGTGAGGGAGAAGACGGGCTGCGACCCCTTCGTCTACGTCGGCCTTGCCTCCGACGTCCGGCAGACCCTCGAGAAGCTGCATCCCGCGCTGCGGAGCAAGGGACCTCTCGAGGGAGGAATCTCGCCGACGCCCCTGGGACCGGGCTTCCCGAACACCGGATCCCTGGGCTAGGAGTCTGCGCCGCGGATCGCCTGGCACCCGTCGGAGCGATCTTGGCCCGGGCCATTCTCCGCCAGGACGACTCGTCGGCGTGCCTAGTGCCCCGTCTCCTTGCGCGGAGCCGGTTCCTTCTGGGTCTCCTCGAGCCTGGTCTCGGCGGGAGCGCTCTCGAGGTGGGCCGCCTTCTTGGGGGTGGAGGCGTTCTTGTCGATTTCCTTCTCGATATCGTCCTCGATCCCGCTCATGCCGCGCTTGAACTCGACGATGCCGCGGCCGAGCGAACGAGCGACTTCGGGCAGGCGGCGGCCGAAGAGAAGGAGGGCCACGATCAGGATGATCATGAGCTCCGGGAATCCGATGCCGCCGATGAATGCCAGAACCATGGGGTGCCTCCTCGGGCCGGGGTGCGCGGGGAGGCGCACGGCCGACCCAGACCCCCAGTATAACCTCTGATCCTGTCGGGGGACAGGGAGAGCGGGGCTCGAAACGGCCCCCTTGATCAGTTGATCGAGTAGAGATCGTCGCCCGGCTGCTGACCGATCCGGCGGTCGCCGCGTGGCTTGAAGAGCTCGAGGGGCTGGACGGAGACGAAGTACCGGGTGTCGCCCTCTCCCTCGTCGCGGGAGACCCCGAGCTCGATGATCCAGTCGTGGCCGGTGCGCCGGAATACGAGCTGGCGGTTCTCGGACTCGTTGGTGCGGAAGTCGTAGCGCTCGTCGTAGAGAGCCGACCACTTCTCGGTGATCCCGGCCTCGACACCGAAGATGATGAGCGACTTCCGGCCCTTCACGCCGCGATATCCCACCGAGGTGCGGAGCGTCGGCGAGAGCTGGGTCACCACGCGCGCGTTTCCCACCACGACGGAGCTCTCGAAGAAGTCGTACTCGAGGTCTCCCTGGAGGCTCGCCCTCTGGCTGACGCGGGCGATGAGCTCGAGGTCGAGGTTGCCCCAGGGCTGTGACTCCTCCTTGTCGGGGAGAGGATCGAAGAAGGTTCCGGGTCGGGCGGCTTTCTTGCGCGCAAAGGAGCGCGCGTTGTCGTCCTGGTGGTCGGGAAAGTAATCGATCTTCGCGTCGAGATCGAGAAGATTCACCGGTCCCGATGGCCCGCGGGTCTGGAAACGGTTTCTCAGCTCGAGGCGGACCACCTCCAGCTCGTCCACTTCATCGACCCGGTCGAACTGGATGAGCTCATCGGGATCGACGGTGTTGGCGTAGGTGTTGGAATAAGTGATGCGCGGGGTGATCACATGACGGATCCCCCGGATCTTGAGGCGGGGGATGTTCACATCGAAGGTCCGGGAGAGCTTGGTCGTGAGGGCGACTCCCGCTCCCGCGGTGAAGCGCTCGTCTCCGTCATGGTCGGCGAGCGTCTCCTCGAAGGTTGCGAAGCCAACCTCGTGGAAGGGGCTCAGCTTGGCTGGCCCGAGAGGAATCGGCATCTCGACGCGGTGGAAGGTCGAGGTGCGAACGATCCGGTCGGGATCGATATCGGCGAGAGCGTCGTCGTCGAAGCCCTGGAGGAAGCGGGTCCTTTTCTGGTCCTCATCCACCGCGAGCCGGACATTGGCCACCTCGGTCCTCTGGGAATAGTAGACGTTGGTGTCCAGGAAGGGCTCTTCCAGCAGCGGCTCGAACACGACGTCGTAGGCGGCCCGGGGCAGGTATTCGGTCTGGGTCTGGAAGTCGTTGAGCCGCCACTTTCCCGTCAGCGTGAGCTGGTGGTGGTCGCCGGCCTTCTTCAGGTAGGCCACCGTCTCGGGAGGCTTTTCCTCCTTGAATTCCTTCTCGTAGTACTCGCGGAGGAAGTTGCGATCCGAGAGCCAGTTGACCTCGGCGTCGAACTGGAACCTTTCGGGAAGGAAGTGCCGGTGTCGGTAATGGACACGCGATCTCTCCCGGTTCGTGATGGGTTGACCTCCCGTATCCTCGTCGCCCTCATCGTGGATGCGATAGGTGAGGAGATCGCCGAAGTACCCGGGCCTGTCGTACTCGACGTCGAGGCCCTGGCCGAAGCCACGCTTCTCCAGAAGATCGAGGTTCAGCGTCCACTCACCGAACTTGCTTCCGTCGGAGAGGCGAATGTCGTCGCCCCACTCCGTGAGAAGGAAAAGCCCGAAGCGCGAGGTCTTTCCCGCTCGAGCGCTCTTGAAGTAGAAGGTGGAGCCTCCCGGGCCACCGCTGACCTTGGGGAGCCAGAACACGGGAAAGCGGTTCGTCCTGACGACGACATTGCTCGCCGTGAAGCGCACATCGCCATCCGCTTCTCGATCGATCTCGACGGTGCTGGCCTCGGCACACCAGTGAGGCACTTCGAAGGTACAGGTGGTGAACTGCGGGTCCTCGGCACGCCAGCGGTTCTCGGCGATCTGCAGGATCTCCTCCGCCCGGAGGACGAGGGAGAGCCTCTTCTCGTGGGTGTCGGTGTAGGTGTTGAGGTAACCCTCGGTGAGGATGCCCTGGCTTTTCCTCAGGTCGAGGAAGAGCTTCTCCGCCCGAAGGATCTCGCTGCCGCTCCGGTACTCGACCCCCTCCTCGGCGTAGAGCCGGGTCACGAGTTCCAGGATCGGGGAGGCTCCGCTTGCTCGGGCGCCCGCGGGAACATCGCTCGTCGCGTCTCCCCCGGGTGGAACCTCGCTGTCCAGCCCCTTCCTGGCATCGTCGAGTTTCTCGCGATCGATCCAGAGCACGATCCGCTCGGCCGTGATCCGGAACTCCTTGCCGTCGATGGTCACCGATCCGGAAAGAACGTAGAGGCTCTCCCCTTTGCCGGGCCGCAGCTCCTCGTAGTCGGCCACCATGGAGAGCTCATCGAGGGTGGGCGGCCGACGTGTTTGCCGCGGGAGCTTCTGGAGCGCGTCTTCCCGCTTCTCGAGCTTCTTTGCCCGCCGCTTTTCCGCCGGGGTCGATTCTTGCTCCTGGGCCATGGACCTGGCCGAGAGGAGGAAGAGGAGAGCCAGGATGGCGGGGATTGCCAGGACGACCACGGAGACGATGCCCGCTCTGCTTCCGATCCCGTGATCCCGCCCCTTGCTCACGCCGCCCCTTCCCGCCTCCGTGCTTCGCGTCGCTTCCGGGCGTGACGACACCCCCGCCGACACGCCCAGATCTTAGCCCCGCTCTCCGGCCTTCACTAGCCATCACCCTGGCGCACCCGGGTGTCGAGCTCGTAGGCCCGGAGATGGTCAGTCTCCAGGTTGTACTCGATACAGCGGGCGTTGCGAATGAGGACCCTCCCGTCGCCGAGAACGATCCGCAGGCGCGCCGGCGCCTCGTCACCACGCAGCGTGAGGACCCTCGTCTCGGGATGGAAGGTCAGGCGGGCGCAGCTTCCCTGACGCCCCTCGCCCGAGAAGGTCACCTCGCCCAGGGCCACCACGCGGGACACCTTCTCCAGCAGCGACCGGTGGTCTTTCGACGCGGGATCGGACTCGGGCTCGAGGTAGAGGGTGAGGAGAGAGCAACGCGTCTCGGCCTTCAAGACGTCGAGGGGCTCGAACCGCTGGATGTGCACGCCATCCTCGAAGGAAACGGTCTCGCCCCGGCGCAGCACCATCGGTCCCCGGCAGGCGATCCGGGTCAGGGTCGGAGGCCCCTTGGCGGTGATGGTCTTCTCGGGGTCGGTCTCCGAGGCCTCGAGCTCGGGATCGACATCGAGCATCTCCTCACTCCTGGGATCGACGAGATCGGTGGCGTAAAAGCTCTGCCCGGCAGAGGAGAAGATGGCGAGGGAGCCCGACTTCGGCACCCGCACCTCGTCGGGCTCGTTCTCGCGCCCCGTCATGAACAGGATCGTGGGTCCGGCGAGCTCGTTCTGGAGGGTGGGATCGAGGGTGGAGGGAACGAGGATGCGCGCAGGCGCTTCCTCGTCGCCCTGGAGCTCGAGGGTGCTGGTGGCGGAGTCGTAGTCGAGGAGCTGGCTGTGCAGCAGGGCCGGGGGACCGTTCTTCTCTTCTCCCTCCCAGCGCCGCCCCTCGACGGGTCCCCGGGCCGAGAAGGTGCGGATCTCCCGCTCCCGAGCGTCGCCGCGAGGAAAGAGTGTCACGGTGAGCTCGGTGGCATCGACCTCGAGGAGCGAGGGGGATCCCGTCCCGAGCTCGTTGCTTTCGCGGGCGGGATCTCCCTTCATGCGGGCATGGAGGCGAACTCCGTCCCTTGCTTCCATCCGATCCGTCGCGCCGTCGAGAAGCAGCCACGGGGCCGCGATGCGTCGGGTCTCGATCCCCGAGGCATCGATCTCCACCACCACGGCGGGATCTCCCTCCAGATGCAGCTTCTCGTCCGCAGGGAAGGTCTCGAGAAGGTCGGCGCGCACGTCGAGCCCGCGACCCGTGGCATGGACCCTTCCCCGGGCAACGAACCTGCGAATGGATGCAGACCCTCTCTCACGGGGAGCCGCCTGCGCGGGGTCCTTTCCCGGCAAGATGGAGAGCGAAACGCTCTTGCTGGCCTCGAGGGTCTCCATCTCACCGTTCTCGGCGCCCTCGTTCTTGATGGAGACGGGGCCCTCGAGGTGGACCTCGCGAGGAGCGCCAGGTCGGGGAGGGGGGTCGAGCCGGCCGCTCCCCTGACAGGTGACGGTGAGGAGGGTCTTCGGCGCCGCGACATCCCGGTCCGTCGCGTCGGTGGGACGACTCACGTTCCGGGCCACCAGGCTCCTCGTCTCGACGGTGGTCCGGAAGACCAGGGGTCCCGTGACCAGGACCCGACCGAAGTCGGGTCGGGCCACCCGCGGGGGGGGCTCGCTCTCGCCGTCGTCGGCCACGGCCACGGGGCTTTCGAGGGAAGTGGCTTCGATCCTCACCCCCTCCACGAGCGTCTCGTTCTGCACGAGACGGGCGCTCCCGTCGGAGACGAGATGCCGGAGGCGGATCTCTCCGCGCTCGCCCCGATCCAGGGTGGCCTCGATGCGATCTCCCTCGAGGGCGGTGCGCGAGGGAGTCCCGTCCGAGGTCTGGCCGGGAGCGAGTCCCGGGGGGAGCTGACTGACCCTGGCCTCCCCGTCGAGGACCAGGGACTCGAAGACGGTGAAGGCTTCGACCCCGTCCCCCGCCTCCTCCTCATGCCCTCGAAGGAGGATGGTCCTCGAGGCCCGGAGACGAAAGCCGGGAGAGGGTTCGGCGGAGCCCTTGCCCTCCTCGAGCCCGGGGGGCGGCACGATCTCCATCCGGGGATTGCCGCTGGCGAGGAGGCTGAAGGTGCCGTCCTCCTTCCGGCGCAGGGAGACCTGATGGGCCTCCAGGCGATGGTCCGGGGCCGTGATGGTCACGTGCCCCTGAGCGTCGAGGTTGCGCAGGGATCGTCCGAGGGCCGACGTCCGCCCGGACGCGCTGGGGCGGAGCTCGTGGAGATCCATCCACAGGTAGTCCGCGGTGATGAGGGCCGTCTCGTCTCCCCCCGTGCTGCGCCCGAGAGAGGTGGGAAGCTCCACCTCGACGTTCTCCTGGAGGGAGATCTCGGCCGTGGCCACGAGATCTTCGGGGTCCCCGGAGTCCGAAGCGGAGGTCTGGCCCGAGTCGCGTCGGTCGGTCAGATAGAGGGATCCCGTCGCCTGCAACACGAGGGGACGGTTCTGGTCAGCGCCCCGGAACGTGACGCGGGGCTCGGCCAGGATCTGGAACTTCCCTTCCTGGGGTCGGGCGTTGAGGCCGCGCCCCGTCACCAGGAGTTGAGGCGCCTCTTCTCCGGAGAGATCCGGGGTCTGGCCGGAACGGGGAGAGTAGACCAGACGCACCGCATCGTTGGTGACGAGGACCTGCTCGTCGAGAAGGCAGTGGAGGGTCTCCGTCTCGAGGCGTCCCGACTCCTCATCATCGAGGAGATGGATGAGAACCACGTTCCCGCTCAGGACAACGGTCTTGTTGCCCCGGTTGAGGAGAGCCTCTTCCGCGTGGGCCCGGGCCAGAAGCTCCAGCGGTGCCTCCCAGTCGGCTCCGGCATCTTCGGGAACGACGACTCGACGGTAGAGAAGGAGAACCGGCTCGGCCACGTTCACCGAGAGGCCGTAGTCGGCGAAGTCCATGCGCCGGCCCTGGAGCTCACCCGTCTTCGCGAACACCTTGCCGCTGGGCAACATCAGCTCGTCGTGCACGGGGAACACGAAGTCGAAGACCTCGGGCTCGACCACCGAGATGGCATCGCCGATGGCCACCACACGCTCGGGGGACACGTTCGCCGATCCGGGCTCGATCTCCGGAGACGAGGGGGTCGCCGCCGGCCTCGGCGTCGTGGCCTGGTCGGGAGAGTGGAGCTCTCCGCTGAGGAGGACGATGAGGGCGAGGCCGGGAAGAAAGAACATCGCGAAGAGCAGGATCCTTCTCATCGGGCCTCACCGCGAATGAAACGCTCCACGATCTCCTCCCACAGGCCCTTGGCGCGAAGGATCCGCTCGCAGATCTCGCGCACCGCTCCGGCCCCGCCGGAGCGGTGGGTCACGTGTGTCGCGCGGTCGAGGACCTCTCTTCGTGCGTTGGGCACCGTCACCCCGTGGCCGCAGGCCATCAAGGGGCCGAGGTCGTTGAGGTCGTCGCCCATGTAGCACACCTCCTCGTCGGGGACGGCGAGGGAGGCGAGAAGCTTGCGGTAGGCGGTGAGCTTGTCCCGGACGCCGGTCTCCACCCGCTCGATCCCCAGGGCTCGGCAGCGCCTCTCGACCGAGGTCACGCTCCTTCCCGTGATCACGGCCACCTCGACCCCGGCGGCAATGAGCTGCTTGATGGCAAGGCCGTCCTGGACATCGAAGCGAACCCAGTCCTCGCCCGAGGGGCCGACCAGGGTGGTGCCGTCGGTGAGGACGCCGTCCACGTCGAGAATGAGCAGGCGCACGTTCCGCATGGGCTCCGTCCGGGGCGGGCTCAGTAGCCGCTGACCATCCCCACCGCGATGAGGTCTTGCACGTCCACCAGGCCAATGGGACGCCGGTCCTTGTCGACGACGGGGAGCTGGTCGATGTTGTGCTCGCGCAGGATGTTGAGGGCCTCGGTGACCAGGGCATCCGGCCCGATGGTCTTGGGGTCGGTGCACATGGCATCCTTGACGGGAAGGTCGAGGAAGCCGTGGGTCCGTTCAAGACCGCGGGCCAGGTCTCCGTCGGTGAAGATGCCGACCAGGCGTCCATCGTCATCGACCACGGCCGCCGCACCCGGTCGCCGGGGCGTGCGGTTCATCCGGATGAGGGTCTCGCGAGCGGTCAGGGCCAGGGGCACCACCGTGACTCCGGTGGCCGAGCGCATGATCTCGTGCACCTTCAGGAGCCGCCGACCCAGATCTCCACCGGGGTGATAAAAGGCGTACTCCTCGGGGCCGAAGTTGCGCAAGCGGGCCACCGTCATGGCCAGGGCATCGCCCATGGCGAGCATGGCCGTGGTGCTGGCCGTCGGAGCCAGGCCGATGGGACAGGCCTCGAGCACGCGCCCGATGAAGAGGACGATGTCGGAGAACCGGGCGAGATTCGAGTCGGGATTGCCGGTGATGGCGATGATGGTGTTCCCGAGCTGCTTGACCCGTGGAATCAGCCTCAGGATCTCGCTCGTCTCGCCGCTGTTCGAGAGAACGATCAGCACGTCGTTCTTGACCAGCTTGCCGAGATCACCGTGGAAGGCCTCGGCGGGATGGAGGGACAGGGAGGGGGTCCCGGTGGAGGCCAGGGTCGCGGAGAGCTTGGTGCCCACCAGCCCCGCCTTGCCCATGCCCGACACCACCACGCGCCCCTTGCACCCGAGGACCTTCTGCGCGGCCAGGCAGAAGCTCTGGCCAATGAGCGGGATCATCTCCTGGAGGGCCTTGACCTCTTCCATGACGACGTTCCGGCCATAGGTCACCTCGTCACCCGGGGAGAGATCCTTGCCGGAGCCCTCGCGCGGGAAGAGCTCCGGAACCGGGCTCGTGCTTCGGGCTCGATTCCGTCGGTGCATGGGTAACGTCGCTACGTGTCTCCCACCGCCCGGGTCGAAGGCGTCACGATCTGACGAGAACCCCGATTCCGTGGCAGAAACGTTCGAGGATACCATGTCCCGGTGGTGCATGCTCTTGGGAACCCGGACCCGGGGTTGACCCGCCTTGACAGGGACGGGCAGGACACGCAGAATCACACCGGGGGCCCGTGCGAGCCCGGGGGGCACGGGCAACGCAAGGAATCCATCTCCTGGCCCCGAGGGCGAGCTCCCCATGACCACGAGCGACTCCACCGCCGACGAAGCCTACCGGGTGAGGCTCGAGGCCTACAACGGGCCTCTCGACTTTCTTCTCTACCTGATCCGCCGGAACGAGATCGACATCACCGACATCCCGATCTCGGATGTCCTCGACCAGTACCTCGGCTATCTCGAGGTCCTGAAGGCGCTCGATCTCGAGGACGTGGGCGATTTCCTGGTCATGGCTTCGACCCTCATGGTCATCAAGTCGAGGATGCTGCTCCCCCAGGAACGGGGGGACTCGGGCGAAAGCGAAGAGGAGGACGAGGACCCGCGCGAGGATCTCGTCCGTCAGCTCCTCGCCTACAAGAAGTTCCGGGACGCCGCGGACACCATCGATGACTCCCGGGTGGAGCGGTGGAAGCGATTCGAGCGCGGCTCTTTCAGCGAGATGCTGCTCGAGGAGTCGCTGGCCAGCGAGGAGATCACCGGCGGGCACCTGCTCGAGGACGTGGGTCTGTGGGATCTCTTCGAGGTCTTCGCGCGACTCATGAGCGAGGTGACGCTCGTCTCCTCCACCGAGATCATCTTCGACGAGATCACTCTCGAGGAGTCGGTGGCGGAGGTGGAGCACGGGTTGAGGATCTCCGGCAGGAATACCCTGAAGGGCCTGCTCCAGGGGAGGCTCGACCGGGCGAGCGCGATCTCGCTCTTCCTGGCCATTCTCGAGCTCGCCAAGAGGCACGTGATCAAGATCGCCCAGATCCGCGATCATTCGGATATCGAGATCCGGCTCCAGGAGCCCGAGCCGGAAGTGGAAGCCTCGGTCGCGATCGCCGCGGATGTGGAGGCGGCCGTGACGGAGCCGACATCCACGAGTCCGGCGGTCGATGCGTCGCTCGACGCAGATTCCTGACAGTTCATGGAAGTGATGCACGACGCCGGTGACGAGGACTTCGACGAGAAGGTCCTTGGAAGCGAGGTTCCCGTGCTCGTCTGCTTCAAGGCCGACTGGTGTCCCCCCTGTCGGGTGCAGGCTCCGGCCCTCGAGGAGCTGGCGGTGCGCAGGGGCGATACCCTTCGTGTGGTCCGCGTCGACGTCGACCGGAGCCGCCGCACCCAGACGCGCTTCGCGGTGCGCGGGGTCCCGACCCTGCTGCTGTTTCGGGATGGCGAGGTGGTGCGATCGCATGTCGGCCGACTGGTCGGCGATGATCTCGACGGATTCGTCTCGGGCGAGGTGGAGGGGACGGCCGGATCTTGAGTCCTCTCCGCGCGAGAGGCGAAAGCGACATGATGAGGAGGCACGCCATGAGAATCACGCAGTCCCTTCGGGGCGTCCTTTTGCTCGTTCTTTCCCTGTTCCCGGTCCTTGCCGTGGTGACCGGGGCGGAGGCTCAGCGTCGTCGCAGCCGGCGTGGCGGGACCGTGGACTGGTGCACGAGCTTTGACGGGGCCTGGGTGGAAGCCAAGGAGAGAGGCTGCCCGGTGGTGCTCTTCTTCATCCAGGATGGAGAGAACGAGAACGAGCGCATGGTGAGCGAGACCTTCCGGGACCGGAGCTTCCAGGAAGTGGCGGACCTGTGTGTGTGTCTCATCGCTTCGCGAGGTACGGCGGAGGAGCACCGGGAGGAAACGGTGAAGACCGAGGAAGGTGAGAGGGTGGTGTGCAAGAAGTACGGCACCGTTACATGCCTCGAGCATCAGGAGATCGATAAGGAGGGGTTGCTGGCCTTCTTCGACGGCTACATCGACACTCCTCATACCATCGTGATGCTCCCCGACCGCAGCATCGTGGGCCGATACGACGACCATGTTCCGCCGTCGGACGTGATCGTCCTGGTGAAGAAGGCCCTCGACGAGACCGGCGCGCACCTGTCGCGCTCGGAGTATCTGGGCCTGAAAGGCGACATCGAGGAGGCGGAGAAGTTCATCAAGAGTCGGAGCTACCGGGAGGCCTGGAAGGCGCTGGAGGGAGTCATCAAGAAGCGCCCCACCGGGCTGCTCCTGGAGAAGTCCACGGGGCTCCTGGACGCCATTCGCAAGGAAGGGGATGAGTCCTTCGCCGACACCGAGGTGAAGATCAAGCTGGAGAAGTACGGCGAGGCGGTGGTCATCCTGCGAAAGGCCATCGAGGTCTTCGACGGCACCGACGTGGAGAAAGAGGCCCGGAAGCGTCTGGCCGTACTCGAGAAGGACCCGGAGGTCAAGCGAATCCTCAAGGAGCTGGAGGTCGAGGACAAGGCAGCCAAGCTCCTCGAGGCCGCCGAAAAGGCCGTGGCATCGAGAAAGTACGTGGCGGGTGCCGACATCTACATCCAGCTCGTCGAGTACTACCGCGAGATTCCCGCCGGAACCACGGCCCGGACGGAGCTGAAGAACCTGGTCACCGACGCTCGCTCCGCCACCGCAGTGAAGAAATTCCTGGAAGGGGAGGCGACCAAGCGGCTGTCCCGGGCCGACAGCTATCTCGGGAACGGGCTCCAGGACTCGGCCATCAAGGAGCTGCACAAGATCCTGGATCTCTTTCCCGATACCGAGGCTGCCGGGGTGGCGAAGGAAAAGCTCGGTCAGATCGAGTGAGCTCACCGAGCGGAGGCCCATGCGTACCGAGTCGCAGATCCGCATTCTCATCGGCAAGGAGTTCAGGTGGATCGCCGTCATCCTCGTCGGCGTGGTGATCCTCCTGTCGCTGCGCCTGATCCTGCTCGAGAGCTATCACGTGTCCTCCCCGTCCATGGAGCCGATTCTCCATGGAAGCGCAGAAGGGGGCGATCACGTCTTCGTCAACAAGCTCGCCTTTGTCTGGCGTGAGCCGCGCCGGTGGGAGATCGTTCTCTTCCGGCGGCCGGGAGAGAAGACCACCCTCGTGAAGAGAGTCGTCGGCCTGCCCGGGGAGAGCATCCAGATCGAGGGAGGCGAGGTGCTGGTGGGGGGGGAGATCGTGGTGAAGTCCCTCGAGGAGCAGGAGGGGCTGCTGGTGCCCGTGTTCGAAGGCGACGATCCCCGGTCGTTCGACGCGTTCTTCTCGGTGGAAGGCGGTCATGTCGAGCACCGCCCGGGCCGGATCGAGGCGACTCCGGAGGTGGGTTCGACGCTGAGGATCTTCACCCGGGCCGAGGTGAGGGACGGCCACCTCGACTCCGACGGAAAGCTCGTTCCGGGTGTGCATCCCGTGGGGGACCTGCTCATCGACGTCACGGTGACTCCCGGGGGACCCGGGGAGCTGGAGCTCCTCCTTCGGGACGGAAACCGGTGGATGGAGGTCACTCTGCCCTTCGGCGAGGGCGAGCCCCGATCCGGCCTTCCAGGGGCCCGTATTCAGGCCAGGCCCCTGCCCATCGGGTCACCCTCCCGGATCCGGCTGGCCAAGATCGATGAGAGGCTCACCCTCCGCATCGGGGACACGGTCGCCCTGAACCAGATCCTGGGGAGCCGGCCGGCCCGGACGGAGACCGAGGAATCGAGTGCCCACAACGCCGTTGAAGTGCGTCTGGGGGGTTCGAAGGCCGTCCTGTCGGCCCTGTGCGTGCGTCGCGATCTCTACTACACCAACGAGGGACGCTACGGGGTGGGGAGGCCCTTCACCCTGGGCCGGGACCAGTACTTCCTCCTGGGGGACAACAGCAAGAGCAGCGAGGACAGCCGCCAGTTCGGGGCGGTGCCCCGCAAGGCGCTGGTGGGCCTGGCCTTCCTTCGGCACTGGCCCCCAGGAAGGACCCGTGGCCTCTGAGAAGCCCGGACTCTCCCCGGGACTCCCCTTCCGGAACTTTGCCGCAACCGGAGCGGCCGGGGCGGGTTTGATCCGGTGGGAGACGAGGATCGATTGAGCGTGACCGACCCCGATGCCCGGTTGATGATGCTCGCCGCTCGGGGCGACCGGGAGGCGTTCGACGGCCTCCTGGAGAAGCACTATGGAAGAGTGCTCGGCCTCGCCGCCCGTTATCTGGGCTCCCGGGAGGAAGCCGATGATCTGGCCCAGGAGGTGTTCCTGAAGGTCTACCGGGCGCGCCACCGGTACCGTCCGGAGGCACGCTTCAGCACCTGGCTCTACCGGATCACCGTCAACCTGAGCCTCAACTGGATTCGCGCGAGGAAGACGCGGCGGCAGGTCAACCTGGGAGCGCTCGCGACCGAGTCCGATGGCGATGCACCTGGTGACGCGGCAGCGAGGATCGCCGACGAGGCGTCCCCCCTGCCCCTGGATCGCCTTTCGGACCTCGAGGTGCACGCTCTCGTCCGGCGATGTCTGATGGAGTTGCCCGAGAGGCAGCGCCTGGTGGTGGTGCTCTTCCGCTACGAGGGCAAGGGATATCAGGAGATCTCGGAGATCCTGGAGCTGTCGGTCACAGCGGTGAAATCGCTGCTCTTCCGGGCCCGGGAGGCCCTGAGAGAACGACTCGCCCCCTTGCTGCAGGAGAGGGCGGAGACGGGCGGAGATTGATGCCATGAACATGAATGGACCCGAGGACGATCGACGCACGGAGCTGTGGGCCTACCTCGATGGTGAGCTCACTCCGGCGGAGACCCACCGCATCGAGGAGATGCTCGAGCAGAGCGAAGAGGCCCGTCGCCAGCTCCAGAGTCTGCGCGAGACCTGGGAGCTTCTCCCCCCGTGCGAGGACATCGTTCCGGAGCCGGGATACCGCGACCGATTCTGGAGATCGGTCGATGCCGAGTCGACGGGAACCTCGACTCCGATCTCGAGCGGAAGAGCGAAAAGGATCCTGGTCCTCGCTCTTGCCGCGGCGGTGCTCCTGTCGGTCGGGATCTTTCTCGTGCGAAAGGCGGGAGATGGGGCGGTGGACGAGTCCTCTACGGGCGGCGACTCCGTGGCCGTCCAGGATGGGTCCCCGGACGCGGATCCAGGGGTCGAGGTCGACACCGCCGAGCTGGACGAGGACCTGGACATTCTTGCCGATCTGGCCGTCCTCGAGCATCTCGACTTCCTGATGGCCCAGGGAGCCGATCTCGAGGAGCGTTACGACCTCGGCCTCGAAGGAATCTTCCAGGATGGGGAGGAGCTCGATGGCTAGTTTGTGCTCGACCGTGCGTGTCGCCCGGATCGGTTCTCTGGCTCTGATGGTGTCTCTCCTCGCTGCGTCCGGGGCGCGGGGTCAGGACCCGGCTCCGGGGACGCCGCCGGCACGGCGGGCCGCCGCCCCACGGCGCGCTGACGAGAAGAAGCCCCCTCTGCCCCGGGCCGGCGCTCCCCTTCGGCCGGAAGGCACGGGCCGGCCTCGGCTGCCGGGAAGGGAGCCTTCGGGACACCCGCCCCGCTTTCCGGGGGAGGCTCGCCCGGGCGCCCGGGCACCACGGCGTCCCCTACCCGAGGCCCGTGAGCGCTGGGAGACCATGCCGGAGAAGGAGAAGGGGCGCCTGCGCCAGGAGGCCCGGAGGCTCCGGGACATGGATCCTCGCCAGGTCGAAGAGCTGCGTCGCCGCGCCGCCACGTTCCAGGAGATTCTGGGCCGAGCCCTGGCCCGACTGTCGGACGAGGAGCGCGCCGCCATCTCGGCACTCCCGCCCGAGAAGAGAAGGCTCGAGGAGCAGGGGCTCGTCCGCACTCTCCTCCAGGAGGAGAGGCCGCCCTCTCCCGGGCTGACCCCGGAGGGTATGCGGCGACGGTGGACCGAGCTTTCTCCCGAGGAAAAGCGCAGCGAGGGCCGGCTCGCCCGCGAGCGAGGCCGGCGTCGTGACGAGGACCTGTTCCTGCGGGAGCTGGTGCGCAGGAACAGGATCGATCCGGGCGAGATGGAGGCCATTCGCGCCTTGCCGCGGCCCTCCCGGGATCGCCGCCTGCTCGAGCTACGGCTGCAGGAAGACGAGACCTTCCTCGACAACCTCGTCGAGCACGGGCGGCTCGACGCCGGGGAGCGCAACCGGATCCACCGACTTCCCCCCGCCTTGCGAGGCCTGGAGATCGACGCGCTCCGCAAGGACGATTTCGTGAGGGTGAACCGATCTCTCCTTCGCTCGCTTCCGGAGGACAAGTGGACCCAGCTCCTTCGGGTTCCCGCGCCCGGTTTCTTCCCCGAGAGCAAGCGCCTCTTCATCGAGGAGAATCAGGAGTGGTGGAGCTCGCGGCCCGCCAGGTCGCGGGAGCGGCTGGCCCGGATGCCGGCACCCCGCTTCTTCCAGGAGGTTCGCCGGGAAAGACGCGAGAAGGACGGGAACCATCACTGAGGAGGGGCGGGGGCGCTATAATGAGGCGCCCCATGCGGAATCCTCTCACACCCGTCATCGTGGTCGTCTACCTGGCCGTGGCCGGTATCGCCGTACTCTGGTCCTGGCTCTTCAACGACCTGACCTTCCACTTCACCCGAGGCGATGATCCCATGATGTGGCTTCGCCACCTGGGTATGGGGGCGGCGGCGGGGCTGGTGATCGTCATTCTCACCACGCTTGCCACCGAAAACCTCGCCTGGGCGCGGGCGCTCGAGGACGAGTTCCGGAAGATCCTCGGACCCTTCGAGCTGAGGGAGGCGGCGATGGTCGCCCTGTCGAGCGGCATCGCCGAGGAGCTCCTGTTCCGGGGGGCGATCCAGGACACGGTCGGTCTCTGGCCGGCGAGCATCGTATTCGGGCTTCTCCACGTGGGGCCCGGAGTGCGTTACTTGCCGTGGACACTGTACGCCATTGCGGCAGGGTTCTTCTTCGGCGTGCTCTATGATCGGGGCGGGCTCGCCCCGGTGATGCTGGCCCACGTCGTGGTCAACTTCTGCGGGTTTGCGCGCACGGGCCGGAGAGATCGGGACGAGCTGTTCCTGCGGTGACAGGTTCTCAGAGCATCTTCTCAGAGCATCGTGGCCAGAAGCACGCCCGAGCTGATCACCAGCCCGAGGATGAACGACACGTAGGCGAGCTTGATGAAGCGGAACTTCTTGGTGGCGAGGTAGAGGCCGAGGTTATACACCTCGCGAATCTGGACCTCGTAGGTGGTTCCGGGGGACTGCATGATCTCGCCCATCTTTCTCTCGAAGTCCTCGTAGGAAAGGCGCAGAAAGTCCCCGAAGAAGAGGATATTGAACCGGGGGCTGTCGACGTCGGGGGGCGTTCCCTGCTTGCCCTTCCCCGGAAGCCGGAGCTTGGGCATCACCGAGTAGGCGGCGAGGATGACCGAGCCGAGCGAGAACCCGATGAGCGTGAACGACGCCCACTTGAGGTCGGGATTGGTGAGGTGGGGAATGGTCACCGAGATCACGATGGAGGCCATGGTCAGGAGCAGGCTCGCCTTCACGTCGGCCATGGAGCTCAGCTGCACATGGTGAATGCGCGTCTGGCGCAGGAAATGATCCAGGTGGGAGCCCCCCTGGCTGACGTTGATGGGCATGCCGTCTCGACCTCCGCTCGGAATGATCCAGAAAGACCCGGGGGGGCGATGATAGCCCGCTGATCACAGCCCGTACAGGGGCAGGAGCTTTCCCTCGAGGTGGCGGAGGAGGGGTTCGGCGGAGAGCGGCTTGCCCGTCACGCGCCGGCAGAGCTCTTCGGGGAGATAGCGGCGGCCGTGGCCGTGGATCTTCTCGCGGAGCCAGGTGAGAAGAGGGCTGAAGTCACCCTTCTCGAAGGCCGCATCGAGATCTCCCAGATCCTCGCGGGCCTGTTCGAAGAACTGGGCGGAATACAGGTTGCCCAGGGTGTAGGTGGGGAAGTAGCCCATGCTGGCCATGGACCAGTGGATGTCCTGGAGGCAACCTCTCCGGTCGTCGGGGACGTCGATGAAGAAGAGCTCCTTGAAACGGGCATTCCACGCCGCGGGTACGTCGGCCACGTCGAGTTTCTCGGCCAGCAGAGAACGCTCGATCTCGAAGCGAAGAAGGATGTGCAGGTTGTAGGTGGCCTCGTCGGCCTCCACGCGAATGAAGCCCCGCTCCACCCGGTTGGCGCAGCCGTAGAGCTCTTCGGCGGTGACACCCTTGACCGCACCCCCGAGCTCCCGGGCGAGGAGGGGGAGACAGAATCGTTGAAAGGCCAGCGAGCGACCCACCTGGTTCTCCCACAGTCGGCTCTGGCTCTCGTGGATCGAGAGAGAGACGGCCTCGCCCAGTGGAGTCCCGGTGTGAGCCACCGGCAATCCTTGCTCGTAGAGTCCGTGACCCGTCTCGTGCAAGGTGCTGGACAGGGCGTCGAGGACGTGATCGTCGACGAAACGCGTGGTCATGCGCACGTCCCGGGGACAGGTCGAGCTGCAGAAGGGATGGGTGGAGGTGTCGAGCCTCCCCGAGTCGAAATCGAAGCCGACCTGCCGGGCGACGGAGCGCACGAACGCCTTCTGCCGGTCCAGGGCGAGCGGGGTCTCGTCGAAGGTCGCCCGGGGAGCACGGCCGGATTCGAGCAGACGCTGGATCAGAGAGCTCAAGCGAAGGCTGAGGGGTGCGAACACCGCGTCGACATCCCGGGCGGTGAGCTCGGGCTCGTACTCGTCGGCGAGGGCGTCCCACGGCTCGCCGCCCGGCCTGGTTCCCAGACACGCCGCCTTCTGACGCAGGAGGTCGACGATGCGCGAGAGCCAGGGTCGGAAGGCCTCGAAGCTCGAGTCGCGGCGCGCTCCCTGCCAGGCATGGAGGGCCTGGCTGGAGACCTCGGCCAGCTCGGCCACGAGCGCCGCGGGAATCTTCGTCGCCCGATCATGATCGCGACGGATCTCGCGAAGATTGGCGGCGCTCTCCAGCTCGGGGCGGGTGAGCTCGGGATCCTCCTCGCAGGCGGCGAGGAGGGCGCCCTTCTCGGGGCTCACCGTCAGCTCGTGCACCATCCGGGCAAGCTGGGAGATCTGGCGCGCCCGGTGATCGACCCCGTTCCGGGGCATCAGCGTCTCCTGATCCCACTCCAGAAGGGCTGCGGTGGAGGCGAGAAGGCGGGCCTCGCGCACACGGGCGAGGAGCCTGTCGTATGACGAGCCGGCGGCGGTCGTGGGCATGGGTCGTCTCCTTGGTGAAGCGCTCAGGCTATCACCGAGAAACGAGGAAGAAAGCCGAGGAGTGTCCGTCCAAGCTCGCACGATCGCTCGGCCAGCGAGCCGAGGACAAGAGAGACCTGACCCCTGAGACAGGAGGAGCAGAATGTCCATCAGAGCAGCGTCCATCGAAGGCGGTAGCCCGGCAACCTGCGTGAGACGGAGAGCCTACGTGGCAGCAGTGGTTTTGCTGCCTCTCCTCGCCGTCGTGATCGGTCGGGGAGCCGCCGCCACCGGTGACACGAGCGGGAAGAGTGCAGACGACGAGCTGGTGCGAATCTTCGACAAGGAAGACGTCACACTGGCCGAGCTCCTCGATACGATGGCGGGCGAGTTCGGTATCGGGCTCGTGATCACCCCCGCCGTTCACCACCAGCTGGACAAGATGACGATGAGGCTCTCCAACATCTCCACCATCTGGGTCAAGGGCAGCGATCGATTCGAGGCCCTGCGCGCGGTGCTCAAGACGGTGGATCTGGTGCTGGTGCGCATCGGTCCCGACTCCTGTCCTCTCTACGAGGTCGTGAACATCCGGAGTGGCAGCGCCCGGCAGGAAATCGTTCCCCAGGCCCCGTTCGTGAAGCTGGAGGATATTGGCCGCTACTCCAGGCGTCATGACATCGTGAGGGTGGCGGTACCCCTCCGTCACATGAGCGCGGCCCGGGCGCGCACCGAGCTCAACAATCTCGTGAGTCCTCTGGCCGGGTCGCTCAACCCGGTGCTCTCGACGAACACGGTCGTGGTCACCGATTTCGGGGCCAACGTCGTCGATATCGTGCGGATGCTCCAGGCCATGGACGAGCGTGTGGCCGAGACCGAGGGTGCTCAGAGTCGTGCCGGAGCGAAAGAGGCCGCGGAGGAGGATGCCTGAGAGGCCGGCGGGGAGGGAACTCGCAAGGCCGGTTCGACCGAAAAAGCAAGGGGTCCGCCGCGATCGTCGCGACGGACCCCTTCGCGTATCAGAAGGAGGATAATGAGGGAGTCGAGGGAACCCACGTCACCTGATGATAGGAGAATAGGGGAAGATAGGTTGGGAGTTGAACGCGAGTTTTATACCGCAGCGGCAACCCCGACTCCTTCTGAACACACCCGGCCCGGTTGCCCCCGAGGAGAGTCTGGCCATCTCTCCGGCGAGGGAGTGGACCGCGTTTTTTCTCGCCTCACAGATCCTTTTTTCCACGCGTTGAGAGTAGGTCTTCCCATCCCGGGAAGGTATAGGGAATCTTCCGAATCTTGTGGCGAGAATGCTCTTGCCGCCTCCTGCCGGGAAGCCGTCGCGGCACGAGGATCTCTCGGAGTGACAAGCGACCATGAGTGCCATCCTGGTCCTGGCTCTGCTCGCCGGAGCCCAGCCCTCCACCTCGACCCGGGAAAGGTCCAGGGAAGCCTGGGTGATCGAGATCCCCCCCCGCGAGGTCGAGCCGGGTGCGATCCGGTGGGTCGGGTCCCTCGATGCGGCTCTCCAGGAGGCCCGGCTCCGGGCGGCGCCCGTGGTCGTGGTCATGGGCCAGGATACCAGCGAGACCCTGGAGTACATGCTGGCCACGGCTTTCCTCACCCCGACCTTCGCCCGGGCCATGGAGGAGTGTGTCTGTCTGCTGGCCATGAAGGGGCTCGACCACGACGCGAGCGAAGTGGACGGCAGACGGATCTGCAAGCTCTTCGGGGTCTCCTGCGCGGAGCACGACCGGACCTACTCTCGCCTTCACGCGAAGCTGGTTCATCGCAGCTTCTGGAACCCCCTCGTGTTCGTGCTCGACCCCGAAGGAGAGGAGATCCTGCGGCTGGAGGGGACCGGCCGTGACGTGACGCAAATCCTGGAGGAGATCGAGTATGGCGGGAAGCAGGTGGCCGAAGCCCACGGGAGGGCCCTCTCCGAGCGTGCCTACCGGAAGCTCCTGGAGCCGGTCGTGAGGTGCCGGGAGCTGGCCTCTGCGGGAAGGGGAAGGGACGCCCTCGCGCAGCTCGACGGGTACGGGACGACCAGGCTCACGTCGGCCTTCCGGGAGCTGCTCGTCGCGGAGAGACAGAGGGTCGTCGATGATGGCCTGTCGAGGTTGCTCGCCGCCGCGGCGCTGGCCGGGTCGGATCCCCGCGAGGCCCTGGGTCGCCTTCGCAAGATCGCGCGGGACTACGCGGGGACGGAGGTCGAAGCCCGAGCCCAGGCCAAGATCGTGGAGCTCGGCGGCTGAAGGCACGTTCGCCGGGACAGCCCGCTACCGGGTCGCGGAGTCGACCGCGGCTTCCTCGAGCCGGCGCCGGTTCTCCTTGTCGGCCAGCACCATCCCCTGCAGGAGCGCACCCGATGCCGGAGGCCTCTTGAACTCGTGGATGACCCGGCCGGTGGCGTCGAGGAGGGCGACGTGGGCCCGGAGCTCCGGTCTTTCCCCCAGGCTCCGCAGGTAACGGGAGACGGCCTCCCGGTGGGGTGGGGTGAGGCCGAGCTCGTGGCAGCCGAAGCAGACCTTCTCGCAGGTGAAGCGGCGGGCAATGGCGGCGACTCGCTTGTCCTTGAACGACCCCCGCTCGACCTTGCGGCAATAGGAGGCGTTGTCGTCCTCGATCTCGTGCCCGTTGTAGAGGTAGACGAGGATCGGCTTGCTCCCCACGGGAACGGTGGTGTTCCAGTAGAAGCTACCGTCCATCCCGGGGATGAAGTCGGGCCTTGTGGCCCCGGTCTGGTCCCCGGCATCCTTGCCGGCCCGGGAGGAATTCAGCCCCGCCGAGCCACCCCGAAGACCGGTGGACGGACGCAACGACACCGAGGGGCGACCGCCCCTGCAACCTGCCGGGCCTCAGCCGGCCTCCAGGGGGGCGGGGAAGGCGAGGAAGAGCCCGAACGTCAGGGCTCCCAGGGCGACGAGGTTGCTCTTCATGGCGCGGGTCTCCTCGGTCTTGCGGCGTACGCGTCCATCCTACCAGGATCCGGCGCGGCTTGACGAGGGGGCCCCCGCCGACTAAACCGAAGGGTCCCGAGCCGCCCGGATCCGAACCTGGCCGGGACTCTCCACCAAGCATGCCGAACCGAAGGGAGATCGACCAGCCATGGCGCAGTTCAAGGATGTCACCCCCCCTGCCGGGGACACCATCGGGATCAGCGAGGGGGTCCTCCGGGTTCCCGATCATCCGGTGATCCCGTTCATCGAGGGGGACGGAACGGGGCCCGACATCTGGCGTGCCTCGGTCAAGGTCTTCGATGCTGCGGTGGAGAAGGCCTACGGCGGGAAGAGAAAGATCGCCTGGTTCGAGGTCTTCGCCGGGGAGAAGGCGTTCAATGCCTTCAAGAGCTGGCTCCCCGACGACACCGTGAAGGCCTTCCAGACCTACCGGGTCGGGATCAAGGGCCCGCTCACGACACCGGTGGGCGGAGGGATCCGGAGTCTCAACGTGGCCCTTCGCCAGCTTCTCGACCTCTACGTCTGCCTGCGCCCCGTGCGCTGGTTCAAGGGGGTGCCGTCTCCGGTCAAGACACCCCAGGATGTCGACATGGTGATCTTCCGCGAGAACACCGAGGACATCTACTGCGGGGTCGAGTGGCAGGAGGGGACCGCCGAGGTCAAGAAGGTCATCGACTTCCTGACCACGCAGATGGGGGTCAAGAAGATCCGCTTCCCCGAGACGAGCGGCATCGGCATCAAGCCCATCTCGAAGGAGGGAACCACCCGGCTCGTTCGCGCCGCGGTCCGCTATGCCCTCGGCACCTCCCGCAAGAGCGTCACCCTCGTGCACAAGGGGAACATCATGAAGTTCACCGAGGGAGCGTTCAAGAGCTGGGGCTTCGAGCTGGCGGCAAGCGAGTTCCGGGACCAGACGATCTCCGAGCGCGAGAGCTGGATTCTCGGCAACAAGGAAGCCAACGCCGACATTTCGGTCGAGGACAACGCAAGGCTCCTGGAGCCTGGCTACACCATGATGATCGCGGACCAGAAGGCCGGGGTGCGCGCCGAGGTGGAGAAGGCTCTCGACCTCTGGGACACCCATGGTCAGGGCAAGTGGAAGAAGAAGCTCCTCATCCGGGACGCTATCGCCGACATCACCCTGCAGCAGGTGTTGACCCGGGCCGCGAGTTTTGACGTCATCGCCACCATGAATCTCAACGGCGACTACCTGTCCGACGCTCTCGCCGCCCAGGTGGGCGGGATCGGCATCGCTCCGGGGGGCAACATCAACTACGACAGCGGCCACGCCATCTTCGAGGCCACCCACGGAACGGCGCCCAAGTACGCCAATCAGGACAAGGTCAACCCGGGGAGCGTGATCCTCTCCGGCGAGATGATGCTGCGCCACATGGGCTGGACCGAGGCCGCCGATCTCATCGTCAAGGGGATGGACGGAGCCATCGGGGCCAGGACCGTGACCTACGACTTCCACCGGCTCATGGAGGGGGCAAAGCTCCTCAAGTGCAGCGCGTTCGGAGACGCGATCATCCGCCACATGAGCTGAGCGAGCTCACGAGCGGATCCCGCTCACTTCTCCTCGTAGAGCCAGGCGCTCTCCAGCAGGCGGTTCTCCTTGCCGTCGTGGACCGCGAACTTGCGTCCCTTCCACAGGCAGGCCGAGCCGAACTCGCCGGTCCGGGAAAGGGCGTAGAAGGTGACCTGGAAGTTCGGCTTGCCGTCGGGCTTCTGGAGCCGCTTGTCGTGGTTCTTGTCGGCGATGCGCTTGAGGATCTCGAGGCAGGCCTCCTGGGGCGAGCGGCCGTTGCGCATGAGCTCGACGATGGCGAACGAGCCGCAGTTGAGGATCACCGCCTCGCCGCGGCCGGTGGCTCCGGCGGCACCGACCTCGTTGTCGACGTAGAGGCCGGCACCGATGATGGGCGAGTCGCCCACGCGTCCCGGGATCTTGAACGCGAGACCGCTGGTGGTGGTGACACCACCCAGAGCACCGTTCCGGTCGAGGGCGCAGCAGTTGATGGTTCCGGTCGAGCGTTCGCCGTCGATTCCCGACTCCTCGGGAGAGATCCAGTCGTCGCTCGGGCTCAGGTTCTCCTTCCAGCGGAGCCAGGCCTTTCGCGACTTGTCGGTGAGGAGGTTCATCTCCTCGAATCCGTGCGCCCTGGCGAAGGCGAGAGCCCCGGGGCCCACGAGGATCACGTGGTCGGTCCTCTGCATGACCAGGCGAGCCACCTGGGAAGGATTCTTGATGTTCTCGAGCGAGGCAACCGAGCCCGCCTTGCCCGTGGGGCCGTGCATGACGCAGGAGTCGAGCTGGACCACCCCGTGCTCGTTGGGGAGGCCGCCGTAGCCGACGCTCATGTCCTCGGGATCGTCCTCGACGATGTTGACCCCGGCGATGGCGGCGTCGAGAGGGTCGGCCCCCTCTCCGAGGAGCGCCATGGCCTTCTCGGTGGCCGGAAGGCCATTTCCCGAGGAGATCACCACCGGTCCTCCCGCCACGGGACGGGGCAGGGCCAGGGTCGGCCGGGCGCCCGTTGCGGCGAGGACGGCGGCGGCAGAGGCGCCCTTGATGAAGTCGCGTCGGGTACAGTCGGACATGGTCGAGATCCTCTCCGAATCGGATGACGGATGGTGGAGATGGGCCTCCCCCCGTGGGGGAGCCACGCCTCAAAGTCGCCGGGTCCCGGGGGCTCCCCTTTTCTTGAAGCCCGTGGGACCGGATGCCATGATACGCGGTCTCCCCGGCCTCGGGGAGAGGCAAGGCAGGGGGTGGCCTTCCGTCCGTCGTGGACGAGGTCGGTTCGGACCCCAATATCTGGGGTTGTGGAAAGCTCGGGGATGACGCCGGGGCCTTTCCTGCAACTCTTTTTGCCGCTGGCATTTGAGCATGGTGACCATCTGTGGATAAGCTGCGGAAAACTCCGGAAGCGACCGTTTCCCGGCTTCCCCCGTGGATCCGGGTGCGACTTGCCGGCCACGGCCGGTTCGAGGAGACGCGCCGCACGATCTCCGAGCTCCGGCTGCATTCGGTATGCGAAGAGGCCCGGTGTCCCAACCTCTCCCATTGCTGGGGAAGGGGTGTCGCCACCTTCATGATCCTGGGCGACGTCTGTACCCGGGGATGCCGGTTCTGCGCCGTATCCAAGGGAAAGCCCCTGCCGCCCGATCAGAACGAACCTGTCCGGGTGGGCGAAGCCGCCGAGCGCCTGGGGCTCCGCCACGTGGTGGTGACCTCGGTCGACCGCGACGACCTTTCCGACGGCGGCTCCGAGATCATTGCCCGCACCACCATCGAGGTGCGTCGCCGCAACCCCGGGTGCACGGTCGAGCTGCTGGTCCCCGACTTCCTCGGCGACGAGAAGGCCATCCGGACGGTGGTCGAGTCGGCCCCCGAAATCCTCAACCACAATCTCGAGACGGTGCCGCGGCTCTATCCGCGGGTCCGGCCCAAGGCCAGCTACAAGGGATCGTTGCGTCTTCTCCAGCTCGCCAAGGAGCTGCGACCCGACATCGTGACGAAGACCGGTATCATGGTGGGGCTGGGCGAAACGCGCCGGGAGCTCGTCGCGCTCATGGAGGACGTGGTCGCCCACGGGATCGAGATCCTCACCATCGGCCAGTACCTGCGGCCGACCCGCGATCATCTCCCGGTGGCGCGTTACGTCCCTCCCGAGGAGTTCGACGAGCTCAAGGAGATCGGGGAGGCGCTGGGAATCGGCCATGTCGAGGCCGGCCCGCTGGTCCGGAGCTCCTACCAGGCCGACGCCCAGTTCGACGCGTTGCAGAAGCACACGTCCCTCCGCACCTGACGTTGCTTCGCGAGGCAAGAGGAGGAGATGTGGCGAAGCTGAAGGTGATCGCGGTTCTTCTGGCCGTCGTTCTCATGACGATCATCGTGATCCAGAACACGGAGGTTGTGGAGACCAGGGTCCTGTTCCTGACCATGAGGCTTCCGAGAGCGCTCCTGCTCGCGCTGACCTTCGCCGCGGGAGCCATCGTGGGGCTCCTGATCGCGGTCTCGATGTCTCGACAGAAGCCGGAGCCGGAGTGAGTCGTCGTCGTTTCGTCGAGTCGGGAAAGCATGCGTTTGAGTGCCACCAGACGATAGCTTCGCCGTAGCGATTGCTCCACGAGCTGCCAAGTTCGGATGCCCCCACGAACCGGTCTCATGGGTCTCGGGCATCGTGAGACACAGCCTTCGAAATCGCTCGACAATCTCATCGGCTCTCTTCATGATCTGTCCCGCTTGCCGTGCCCGGAGCAGCCGCCATCATGCACAGGTCGCCGACGTCGTTGGCGCCACGAGATGCGAGCTCTGCTCACGATCCGTACGCGAATTCCGTGACCAGGTCAGGGTGGGAATCACCGAAGTCGCTCCAGGAAACGGTGAACCGTCAGGGCGCTTCCTCGTATGGATGGCTACAGGAGCCCGGGAGGAAGGCCGAGGGAGGGGCCCGTCCGTCTGCGGAAGACCTTCTGTGGGGGGCATCGAGCCATGACACTGGAGCAATGCGAGGATCTGCCGCGCGAGTCGCTGCTCTCGCGGCTGTTCCGTTCCCTGGGGCCGATCGGCGGTTGCATCCTTCTCGATCTCGTCGATCTGGCCACCTTCGGACCGGTGGGGCTCTTCGGAGGGTTCCTGCTGGGGGCGGTGGTGGGCTGGTGGGTCGCGGCCCTCTACGGGTTCTCGTCGCGGCAGCGCATCCTCATCACCCTGGCCGCGGCCGCCTACACGGCAATCCCCTTCACCGAGCCTCTCCCGGTGGCCAGCGCCCTGGGGGCGATCGCCCGGTTCCGGGAGCGTCCCCGGCCGCCCCACGAGGAGTCGTACCCCGAGGTGGAGCACCTTGAACGCGGGTGACTCCGTGGGCGAGGCTCCTTCCCTTTCATCGAGCGATCCATTGCGCGACAGGCTCCCGGAGAAAGCTTTCCACCGGGATGCCGTCCCCGCCCACGAGCAGCCTGCGCGGCGAGTCGAAGGCTTCTGCAAAGGCCGAGAGTCCGGGATGGGTATCGCGACCCCGACCGCTCTTCACCTCGATGGCGGCGACCCTGGTCCCGGATCTCACCACGAAGTCGACCTCGCGGTTACGCTCGCGCCAGTAGAAGAGCTCGCATTCCCCCGCGGCGGCCGCATTGGCGAGATGGGCACCGACGGCCGACTCGAGGAGGTGTCCCCAGAACTCCCGATCCGCCCGCGCCTCGTCGTAAGACCGTCCGGATTGCGCGCTCATGAGCCCGGTGTTCAGAACCTGGAGCTTGGGAGGCGCCGGGCCAGCTCCGCGGCCAGGGGACGGCGGTAAGGTTGGAGTGATTCACTCATGACACTGAGTAATTCTACTCAATGAATCGAGCAAAATGAAGGACCACACCCCGGAGGAGACCTACGCCTGGCCCGGGGCCGAACGAAGCCCGGGCCTTCGATCCAGGGAGATGTTGTTCGACAACGACTCACAGGTGGCGAACGTTCGCCAGTGGCCGATTGCGGAGAACATTCACGGTGTTGGTCACCCCGAGGGTCACTCCGGCTGGGACTTCGAGCTCGCACCCGGGGCCGGCGGTGGTGGCACCCTGCGACGGGAGCGTCGCGTTACCCGAAGATTCAGCCGCTCGTCGTACTCCTCGAGGAGATCCTCGATCAACTGTTCCCGGTCCGAGAGCTCCAGGCCACCGGCGATGGATAGCTGTGCGGAGAGGGAAAAGCGGTAGCCGTCTGCTCTGGTGAAGATGAGCGCCTGGTCATAGTGGACAAGTTCTTCGCCGGACTCCTCGCGGTGCTCGAGCACCTGGATCCGAGAAAGCCGAGCTGCCGGCGTGCGGAGGTGGACGGTGCTCGGGTTGCCGAGCTGTCCCCGCCCATCCTTGTCTCGGACCCGCGCGACGCCCTTGGGCCAGTCGCGCAGGGAGACCTGAAGCATGTGGTAGTCGATCCCCTGAGGAGTATCGCTCCAGTCGCTCTCGATGACGCAGTACTGCCCCTTGCCGAGCGCAAGGGAGAAGTCGCGGGCTGTGACGACCTGCCCGCAGACATCGACGCTGCGTGTGTGGAGGAGATACACGGATCGACCGAGGATGGAGCGCAGCGCCTCCACCTCCGCGTCCGGAATGAGATGTATGTACTCCATCGCTCGCCGCGCTGCCTGACTACTTTTCGACAGGTCCGTGTAGTCCCGGAACCTCAGGATATCACGGCGCATCGGTGTCCTCGTGCCGTGAGTATCCGCGAGCATACGGATCTGGCGAATCCTCGGCACCTCCCCGGAGCGGATTCCTACCGTCCATCCTCCACCCGGCTCGGCCGGTCCGGCAGCGACCGCAGGAAATCGAGCTCATCGGGAGTCAGCTCGCGCGGCTTCGGCTCCGCCCGCGGCCCCAGCCCGTAGGGTGGGGAGATCGCGGCCTCCTGCCATGCCACCTCGAGCTCCTTCACCGTCATGAGCGAGAGGTCGCTCGAGACGTCGAAGCGGCGGCTCGACAGGAGGGCGGCGAGAGAGGCGAGCCGAAGGGTGGGCCGCTTCTCGTCGGGAAGCACGCAGACCCAGAAAGAGCCGAACTCGTCGAAGCCCGAGTGGGAGATCAGCCGCGAACCGTCGGGAGAGAACCGGGTGTTCCGTCCGGAGGGAACTTGCCCGGAAAGGGTGACTCTCTGGGCGGTGCGGGCATCGAAGATGGTGGAGCTGCTCCCGCCCGACACCACGAGAAGGAGTCTGTCGGGCGAGAGCGCGGCGTGGTCGACCGGTGCCTCGAGCCGGAAGGGGGGCGACGTGGGCAGCCCGGTGGCGGACGAGTAGAGACGGGCCGAGCGATCGGCACTGGCCGTGAGGATGCGGCGTCCCTCGTCCGTGTAGCGAACGAGCCGCACCTCCGCTGCGTGCTCCAGTGCGGGGGTGGCTGGCAAGCCCGTCGAGAGCAGGAGCTGGTGGACAAAGGGGCCATCGGTGGCGAGGAGCCGCTCCCCGTCGGGGGAAACGGCCTGGATGGTCGCGTAGCCGGGAACGTCCATCCAGTCGCCGCGGGGAGCGAGGGTCGCGGCCTCCAGGGCGCGGAAGGCTGCGTCGTCCCGCACCACGAGCACCGTGCGTTCGTCTTCGGAGAGGAAGAACCGATCCATTTCCTCTTCGGCGTCGAAGCGAGCCTCCACCACCCCGGTGCGAGGATTCCAGCGGAGCAGCGACTTCCCCACCGAAAACGAGCCCGCCTCCTGGGCGATCAATACAGCCTCCCCGGTGCCCGCGAAAAGAGTGGCGCCGAGCTCTCCCTCGATTTCAAGTCGGGAGACTCGCTCTCCCCTGGCAACGTCAACGCTCTGGATCTCTCCTTCTCGCGTGAAGAGCAAGAGGTCTCCTTTCGGGGAGAGGCTCATCTTCACGACCTTGCCCTCGGACGGGATGGGCACGCCGACGGGCTCGAGGTCTGGCAGCGAGAAGAGGCGCAGCTTCTCATCGCTCCAGGTGGTGAGAAGGAGCGAGTCACTGGCCTCGAAGCGCATGGCGAGGAGCTGCGCGTCGATCTCGGGCGTTCTTCTCCTCTCCAGGGTGAAAGGATTCCAGGCGAAGAGCCCCTTGGTTTCGATCTCGCGGGGACCGGGAGCGTTGGACAGCACGAGGGTTCCCGTGGGATCGACCCATTCCGTGTGCATGGGGTTGGTTTCTCCTCTGGCCTCCTCGAAGGGCAGGGGAGGAGGGAGCCGCAGGACGCGGGCGACCCCGCCACGGCTGATTCCGAGCACGTGCGTCTCGTCCCGCGAGAACGAGACCCGCGCCGTCGGCCCGTCGAGGCGCACGGTCGGCGTGCGCGGATCTCCGCTCCGGGATGCGAAGACCCGAAACGCACCACTCGACGATTCCTCGCGCGAGGTGCCCACCACCAGCAGCTCTCCCGACGGCGAGAAGGCGAGGCAGGTCACCGGGTCCTCGAACCGAAGCGGTGGAGTCAGGGGTTGGCCGGTGCCGGGGTCGAAGACCCGCACGGAGCCGCCGCCCCCGTAGGGTGCAGTGCCGGCGGCAAGCAGGTCTCCCGCGACATCGAACGCGATCACCGTCACCGGCTCATCGCTCCACATCGTGGGGCCTCGCGGGTCTCCGGTGGCGGGGTCGAGAAGAAGCACCGAGCCATCCCCACATCCGACGGCGAGGGCATTGCCGTCCCTCCGGAAGAGCAGCGTCCTGATGTCGGAGTCGATGGGAAACGGCGGCGCCAGCGGAAGCCCGGTGGAGGGATCCAGCACGAGGACCTCGTCGTTGTCGTCGCTGGTGGGGGGATAGACCGTCGTGAAGGAGGAGACGCGGCTGGCCAGCGCCACCCGATCGAGGTTCCTCGAGAGGGCCGATGCAAGAAGCTTCACTCCGATCTTCAGCCGGAGCCCCTGCCAGTCCTTCCGCTCTCCCTCGTGAAGGGGGGGCGCGTACCGGGCGATGGCGGGCTCGCCCTCGCCCTTCTTGACGAGCGTCATCGTGCGGATCCAGCCCGTGTCATCGGGAGACTTCCGGTCCTCGTCCCACTGGACCGAAACCAGGAGAAAGCTGGAGCCGTCGGGGCTCGGCCGGGCCACGCTCAGGTAGTACTCCTTCTTCACCGGAGCGCTCACGGGTCGCAGCGTCTCGGCATCGAAGAGGTGGGTCAGCGGATCCCTACGGGCCAGGATCCTCCGTCCGTCCTCGCTGAACGTGAGCTCGTCGTAGATGTCGTCGATGGGCTCGGAGGCGGCGAGCTCTTCACCGGACGCGATGTCGATGAGCGAGAACTCTCCCTTCGGCTCCGGCCACAGCCTCCCCGAGCCTGGCTCCCTCTCCACCTGATCGACCCGGTTCAGGACCAGGAGCAGCCGCTCGCCGTCGGGATCGAAGTCCCGGGCCTCGCGGCCTCCGGCAGGAAAGAACATCCGGACGGGCTCGGGGCAGGCTCGCAGCACCGAGGCGAGGCGAAGCCGGTGGACCCTCTGCCTCTCCTCGTCGTCGGGAAAGAGCCGCATGGCCTCCACCAGCCAGGGCAGTGCCACCAGCAGATCGCCTTTCTCCACCAGGGCGAGGCCGCGGTCCACGTAGGCGCGCTCCAGCGCGGCCCGGGTCTCGCGCTCGCGTCGCGCCGTCTCGGCCCGCTCGGTCTCGATCCTTTGCACGTAGAAGGCGACGCCGGCGATGGCCAGGACGAGGAATGCGGCAACCACGTGGGTGAGCACACGGTTTCGACGATAGCCGAGGCGCAGGCGTCGACGCAGCGAGGGCTTCCGGAACTCGATCGGCTCATCGGCAAGAAGCCGCCGCAGGTCCCTCTCCACATCCGCCGCCGAAGCGTACCGATCCGCGGGCTCGGTCTCGAGGCCTCCGAGGAGGATGGTCTCGATCTCCCAGGAGAGCCGGTGGGTGTGGAGGCGGGGGCGCGCTGGCCGCTTGCCGGCGAGCTTGGCGGTCCGCACGGTCTCGGCGCTCTCGCGGTCGTGATCGTAGAGGCGGCTCCGGGTATAAAGCTCGTAGAAGGTGGCACAGAGCGAGTAGACGTCGCTGCGCGGTCCGACCTCGGCCTCGGCCTCGCCGGCCCGGATCTGCTCGGGGCTCATGTAGGCAGGCGTCCCGAGGACCTTTCCGGTGGTGGTCACCAGCGTCCTCGACTCGTCGCGCACCCGGGCGATGCCGAAATCCATCAGGACGAGGCGACCCTCGGTCGTGACCATGAGGTTGCCCGGCTTGAGGTCCCGATGGAGGAGGCCGGCTCCGTGCACGGCCGCGAGGGCAGAGGCCGCATCCCGGAACCAGGATGTGAGGGTGCCGACCTCGGGGATGGACGCGGTGTCCCGGAAGATCTCCTCCAGCGTCTTTCCCTCGATCCACTCCAGGGCGATGAAGGTCTTGACGGGGGCGCTCCGCGAGAGCTCCTGGAACCAGGCCTCGTCGTCGAGCCTCACGTTGCGGGGTGCACGCCAGGTCTCCTCTCCCGACGCGATGACCGAGACGACGTGCGGATGATCGAAGCGCGACAGGAAGGCCGCTTCGTTCCGGAAACGCTGGACATCCTCGGGAGCCATGCCGTCGCGCAGGATCTTGAGCGCGACCTTCCTCCCCGTCGAGAGCTGCCGGGCCGTGTGGACGGTGGCGAATCCTCCGCTGCCCACGGGCCGGCCGACGAGGAAGTCGCCGAGCAGCACTCCGCGAATCTCCTCGGGAGCCAGCCGGGAGAGGAGCCTCTTGAAGTCGGACTCCTGGATCCGGGTCTTGCCGAGGAGCCTCTGGAATGCCTGCAACACCTCGCTCGCTCGTCCGGCGACGACCTTGGATCGGCCCCCCGGGAAGACGTAGAGAGGATGGTCCTCTCGGGTGAGCCCGTTGAAGGCTGCCGTCTCGCCTCCCTCCTCGAGGAACCACGGCGCGGGACCGCCGCTCCTCTCTCCGAGAACGCCCGCCTGGTCCAGAAAGAGCGTGAGTGGTTCGAGGGCATCGAGGGCCGCCTCGAGGGTCGTTGCGTCGGTGATGGCATCGTGGATGAGACGGTTCCGGAGAGCCACCGGAAGGACGATGAGATCCCGAAGGCGCGGGTTCGACGGAAGAGAGATTCCGGTGAGAGCGGCCAGCCCTGTCCATCGTTCCCGGGTTGCCGCGTCGGGTCGCGTTTCCAGGGGAGCGAGAAGGGACGTGAGCTCCGTGGCCCCTTCGATTCTCTCGCGAGTCGTGGTGTCTCCCTCGCGCTGGGCGTGGATGCGGGCCCTTCTCAGGGCGGCGAGGAGGCCGTTCCAGCTCCCGAACGAGGGTCTCTGCAGGGCGGCGATACACGGGAAGAGGGTCGCGTTCGGGATGTCGAGCCGCTCCCAGGCGGCGAGCACGAGAAGAGCCTGGCTGCGGATTCCGCGCTCGAGGGAGGCGAGCTCTTCCCGGAGCCGCTCCGCGGCTCCTCCCTCACCGGGCAATGGAGGGGACACGGTGCTTCCTCCTCTCCGGGACCGCGTTTCGGGTCAGGCGGCTTCCTTGATCGCGGCAATGATGTCCTGGATCGCCTGACGGCCGTCGGCAAAGTACATGAGCGTGTTGTCGGCGGCGAACAGCGGGTTGGGAATCCCCGCGAAACCAGGGCTCAGGCTCCGCTTGATCATGATGACCGTCTTGGCCTGGTCGACGTCGAGGATGGGCATCCCGGCAATGGGGCTCGTGGGGTCGGTACGAGCCAGGGGGTTCACCACGTCGTTGGCCCCGATGACGATGGCGACGTCGGTCTGGGCAAAGGTCGTGTTGATCTCGTCCATGTCCTTGAGCTTGTCGTAGGGAACATCGGCCTCGGCGAGGAGCACGTTCATGTGGCCGGGCATGCGGCCTGCCACCGGATGAATGCCGTACTCCACGGTGACGCCCTTTCCCTCGAGGAGGGTGGCCAGGGTTTTCACGGAATGCTGGGCCTGGGCCACGGCCATGCCATAGCCGGGAACGATGACCACCCGACGAACGCCGTCGAGGAGCATGGCGATCTCCTCGGCGGAGGTGGCCTTGATCCTGCCCGCGTAGACCTCATCGTCCTTCAGCCCACCTCCCGAGCTCTCGGCTCCCACGCCGGCGAACATCACGTTGGCGAGCGAGCGGTTCATGGCCTTGCACATGATCTGGGTCAGGATGATGCCCGAGGCTCCGACCAGGGAGCCGGCAATGATGAGCACGTTGTTGGAGAGCACGAAGCCGGTGGCGGCGGCGGCGATTCCCGAGTACGAGTTCAGGAGTGCGATCACCACCGGCATGTCGGCGCCCCCGATGGGAATCACCAGGAAGATGCCCAGGAGCGAGCCGGCGACGCAGAGGGCCCAATAAAGGAGCAGGTGCGAGGCGTCCAGCACGAGCATCACGCCGAGCACCACCGCGCTCAGCCCCAGAGCGATGTTGACCGCGTGGCGCCCCGGGAAGAGGATGGCGTTGCCGGAGATGATGCCCTGGAGCTTGCCGAAGGCCACCAGGCTTCCGAAGAAGGTCACGGCGCCGATGAGACCGGAGGCCACGGTGGCCACCATGAGATGGGTGGCGGCGCCTTCGGGGGACGCGAGCTGGTAGAGGGCGGCTCCTGCCACCAGCACCGAGGCGATGCCTCCGAACCCGTTGAAGACGGCCACCAGCTCCGGCATGGCCGTCATCTGGATGCGCACGGCGAGCAGGACGCCCACGGCGGAGCCGAGGATGACTCCGGCCAGGATCCATCCCCAGTGCATGACTCTGTACTCGCCCTGTGTCGTCAAGGTGACGAGGACGGCCAGGAGCATGCCCACCGCGCCGAGAAGGTTTCCGCGCACCGCGGTCCGCGGATGCGCCAGCCCCTTCAAGCCGAAGATGAAGAGGGCGGATGCCACCACGTAGGCGACGTTGATCAGCGAGTTGACGAGCGCTTCGCTCACGTCTCAGCCCTTCCTCTTGAACATGGCCAGCATCCGGTGCGTGACCAGGAAGCCTCCGACGACGTTCAGGGTAGCGAAGAAGACGGCAAGGAAGCCGAGCACCGTGGCCAGGGTCGGGCTGTTCCCCTTTCCCGCGGCGAGCAAGGCTCCGATCAGCGTGATGCCGGAGATTGCGTTCGATCCCGACATGAGGGGAGTGTGGAGGGTCGGGGGCACCTTGGTGATGACCTCGAAGCCCAAGAAGATCGCCAGCACGAAGATGGTGATGGCGGCGACCAGGAGTTCCATGGGTTCCCTTTTCTGTGGGGAGTTCGCTTCGCGAGAAGGCGACCTCGGGGTGTCGAACCTTCGATCGGCGGTTCTGTCAGGTGGTGGCTGAGGAGAGCTCCATCGCCTCCTTGACTCGGGCGCTCGTGACCTCTCCTTCGTGGGTGACCAGGGTCTCGCGCACGATCTCGTCCTCGAGGTCGAGGGTGATGCGGCCATCCTTGGTCAGATGAAGGAGGAGGGTGGTGACATTCTTGGCGTACATCTGGCTGGCATGAAAAGAGGCCTGGGCGGGGAGGTTCGTGGGGCCGGCGATGATGACCCCGTGCTCCTCCACGACCTCGCCGGGGCGAGTGAGCTCGCAGTTGCCGCCCCGCTCGGCGGCCACGTCCACGATGACCGATCGTGGGGCCATCTTCTTGACCATGTCCGCCGTGATGAGCACCGGGGCTTTCTTGCCCGGCACGGCCGCCGTGGTGATCACGACGTCGGAGGAGGCCACGACCCGGCTCATGAGCTCGCGCTGCTTCTTGTAGAAGTCCTCGCTCATGGCCTTGGCGTAGCCGCCCTTGTCCTCGCTCTTCTCGGCTTCGAGCTCCATCTCCACGAACTTCGCTCCCAGGCTCTGGACCTGCTCCTTCACCGCGGGACGGAGATCGTAGGCTTCGACCTGGGCGCCGAGCCGTCGTGCGGTGGCGATGGCCTGGAGTCCGGCCACTCCGGCGCCCACCACGAAGATGCGCGCGGGAGCGATCGTGCCCGCCGCCGTCATCAGCATGGGGAACATCTTGCGGAGGTACTGGGCGCCGAGAAGCACGGCCCGGTATCCCGCCACCGTGGCCATGGACGAGAGGACGTCCATGCTCTGGGCGCGGGTGATGCGAGGAATGAGCTCCATGGCGAAGAGGCTCACCCCCCGGGAGGCAACCGCTTGCACCTCATCATGAGCGGTCAGGGGCTCGAAGAGGGAGATGAGGATCTGACCCTTCCGGAAGGAGTCGAGATCGGCCTTTCCCTCATCCGGATTCGCCCCCAGGCCCCGGACCTGGAGCACCACGTCGGCCTTTTCAAAGACCTCGCGGCGGGAGACGAGCGTGACGCCCTTGGCCTCGTAGTCCGCGTCGGGGTATCCGGCCTCGGCGCCGGCTCCCGACTCCATGATGACCTCCCACCCCGCTTTGGTCACGGGCGAGAGGATGGAGGGCACAAGGGCCACCCGGCTCTCACCCGGAGATGTCTCTTTCACCGTACCGACGATCATGTTGTTCCGGTTCTTCGTGACCCCAGCGGTACCGGGGCCACGATTGCCGACTGTTTCTAAACCCCGAGATGAGCGGGTATTGTATTCACTCCTGCGCCGTTGTCACCGTTCTTGCGCGGCAAGAGACCGGGCTCGAGGGGAACTCTTGCCAAGCCGGAGAACGACTTCCCGCCAGCTTGCGGAAGTGACGCCGTCCTCGGGGCTTGCATCGAGGTTCTCCGCGGCGGAGCCGGCTCCGGGGAGCCTCGCCTCGAGGCGCAGAGGGATGTTGTCGGCCAATCCCAGGACGAAGAATCCGCCCTCGTCCGTGGAGGTGACGAGCCGGCGGAGGGGCTCGTCGATCCGCGTCGTGGCCACGACCCGGGCCGTGGCGACAGGTCTTTCCCCGGTACCGAGCACCCGTCCCGAGACGAGGTGCGCCGCCGTCAGACAGAGGGCCACGTCGTCTACCACCTCCCCCGGCTCGAGACGGAAGAGACCGCCACGAGCCACCGTCATTCCCCTCCGTCGCAGGACGAGCCGGATCCGGCCGGAGGGAACTCCTGGAAGATCGAAGGATCCGTCGGGCTCGACCTCGATCTCGGCCACGGCGGAGCCGGATCCCCTGCTGGCCCGGCCGGCATCGGGGACGGCGATGGCCACGACCCGGAGCCCGGAAGGGACTCCCGTCCCGGGACAGTGCGCCACCCTTCCCCGGAGGCGGGCGGGAGAGCCGGTTCGCCCTTCATCGCCCCGAACGGGGGATCCACGGAATGCATGGGCAAGAAGAGCGATGACCACGAAGGCGAAAATGAGGGCGACGGCACGGGAAACGGGCATGGAGACCTCCCGGGAAACAGGAGGGCCGCCGCCCGGTGATCCGAAGACAAGGAGAGGTTCGAAAATCGGCCCCGACACGGGGAACACCCACGAGGTGCGCTTCTCGGCCGGGTGGCGGCGCCTCCGCAGGAGGAGACGGATGGCGCCGGCGCTGCGTTACGCGGTGGGGTCCGGTCCCCGGGCCACAGGCGGCGAGCCGTCGAGCATCTCGTAGAGCGAGGCGTTCCGGGGAGATTCGCTGAGGCTGCCCTCGAGTGCGCGCAGGGTCTCGAGGCCTCGTTTCTCCGTGGGAGACAGCCGGTCGGTGAGGGAAAGAGACGCCTCGTCCTCCCCGGTCTCGCGCAGGGCGACGAGAAGGTCGAGCAGGCGCACGTGGCGTGGGTCGCGAGCGAGCAACCAGGCTTCCTCGTCACCCGCCGCTCGAGCCACGATCCCCTTGCGCTCCAGATCGGAGAGAATCGATTGCAGCAGAAGCATCGGGAGATCGAGGACCTCGACGAGCCGTGTCGTGCTCATGCCCCCGCGATCTTCGAGGAACTCCTCGGCCAGCCGGAGGAGGATCCGCACTGCGAGCCTCTCGCGCTCGGCGGGGGAGGGGTCGCCGGCGAGGACGGCGTGGCGAAACGAGGTCTCGCGGTGCAGCGCCGCCACGATCTCGGCGCCGAGGAGAACGATCCCCCAGCTCACCTGGAGCCAGAGCAGCAGCAGGGGAATGCCCGCGAAGCTGCCGTAAATGATGTTGGCGCGCGACAGACCGATCTGGAAGCCGAGAAAGACCTGGTAGGCCAGAAGCCAGCCGCAAGCGGCGAGGAAGGCACCCAGGGCGGCGGCACGGAATCTCACCCGGACGTTGGGCAAGAAGATGTAGACGAAGGTGAATCCGAGCCACAGCATCACGAGCGAGGCGAGCACGGGTGCCTTGACCAGCGAACCGAGGACGGGGATCTCGGAAACCCACTTCACCATCGCCTGATTGCGAAGAGAGGTCACCCCTCCGGCGGCCAGGGTGAGCACGATGGGCGCCACCACGATCACGCTCAGATAGTCGGCGACCTTGCGCAAGAAGGGGCGCGCCCTCGGCGCCCCGAAGATCTCGTTGAATGCGCCCTCGATGGTCCCGAGGAGCTTGATCACGGCAAAGAAGAGAATCCCGACCCCGATCCCGCTGAGGACCGAGAGTGGGGTCTGGTCGACGTACACGAAGATCTGGTCGAGGACCTCGCGGATCTTCTCGTCCTCTCCCCCGAGCTTCTGAAAGATCACGTCCCGCAGCAAGTTGGTCGCCCCGAGGGTCCTGCCGATTCCGAAAGCCAGAGCCAGGACGGGGGGAAGCGAAAGCAGAGTGACGAAGGTGAGGGCCGATGCGCGGAGAAAGGCCTTGTCCCGGGCCGTTCCGTGGGCGGCGAGATAGAGGATGCGCACGGTGCGATAGGCGAGCGCCCTCGGCAGGGGGAGCTGGCGGAGGTCGTGCCGCCAGATGCCCTCCGCGAGATAGCGCTTCAGCCTCTCGATCGCCGATCTCAGCACGGGCGTCTTCTCGTTCCTTTCGTCACCGCGTCAGGAGCCCGAGACGACCTTGCTCGCCAGGGCCTCGGCCTCCAGGAAGGACGAGGCAAAATCCTTGCCCACGGCAATGTTCCAGCCCGCCTCCGGCCTCTTGCGAATGGCGGTGAGGAGGCGTTGCTGGCCCGGAGACAGGAACAGGAGAGGATCCCCGTTCCGGTGGAGGGCCCGGTTGACGCGGATCGCCTGGAGCTCGGTCATCGGGAGATGGCGGAGGTCCGACCTGTAGAGGTAGTACTTGGGCTCCTTGTCTGGGCGCGTCTTCTCATCGGAACGCACGGCCTTGTCGCCCACGGCCTTTCGGGCAATCTGGAGCTGCGCGTCGCTCCGGGCATAGACGGTGCTGGCGCAGTCGAGGCCCAGGGCCGTCTTCAGCAGCGCTCCGTATCCGACCCTCAGGGGATCGAACCAGACATCCACGACCTCCTCGTTCCGGACGAATCCGGGAAGGGTGCCCACGACGCCGGGAATGGCCCCGAGGTCGAGCTCGCCTTGCCAGAAGCAGTGCATGGCGAAGGTGGCCTTCTCGAGCTTCTCGCGGGGCTGCGCCAGCTCCTCGGCGAGGAGCTGCAGGTAGGGCGGCGCCTTGTCCCCGCGCCGGTCGAGTGCGGTCATCATGGCTTGCACGAGGCCTTGGAGGGTGTAGTCACCGTTCACGCGGGGGGCGAGGAGCGAACGATCGGCGCTGACGATGCGCACCACCGGGTTGTTCCACGCCGGCTCGCCGAAGGAATCGAGGGTCTTCTTGTCCCTTCCCTCGACGTTGTTGTAGACGCAGACGGGGATGAAGAGGGTCTCGGCGGCATCCACGACCAGGGGGTGACTCAGGACCGAGCCACCGTAATCCACGCAGGTGCTTCACCCCGGCACCTCCTGGAAGAGAAGGAGAATGGGCTTGCTCTCCTTCTTCGCCGAGGTCGCGGCGGCGTCGAAGTCGCGACTCCAGTCGATCCTTCCCAGCTCCGGAGGGTTGGAGAGGCGATCCTGCGCGCAGGCGGGGTGCGCCAGGAGAAGAGACCCGGCGAGAATGCTGCCCGCGGTCCTGGTCAAGAGGGTCAGATGTCGATGCATGTCATTCCTCTCGTGCAGAGTCTCGACGTCAGCGGCTTCGGCCCACGATCTCGGCGGCCAGACGATCCCACTCCTCGAGGAGCCTCTGGTGGTCGGGGCCGGTCGCCGGTCCCGCGAAGCCAGTATAGATGGCTCGAACCTTCTTCTGCCGGTCGAGGAACAGGGTCGTCGGATAGGACTTCACTCCGGTGAGGGAGGGGAGAGTGCTCGACGCCTCGTCCTTGGCCGAGGTGCCGGCGAGAAGGAGCGGCCAGTCGCAGCCGACCTTCTCGGCATAGATCTCGAGCTGAAGGGCATCGAGAGCCGGATCACCGGTGATCTCGTAGGCGAGGCCGATGATCTCGAGTCCCTGCGAGGAGTATCGCTCCCGGAGCCTCCTCAGCACGGGAGCGGCATCATGGCAGTTCGGGCACCAGGAGCCGAAGATCTCCACGATCACGGGACGATCACGAAACCGCGCATCGTCGAGCGAAACCGGACGTCCCTCGAGGTCGGGAAAGCGGAAGGTCAGCTCCTTTCCCGGCTTCACGGAGGTCATGGTGAAGGGATCGGGAAGCACTTCCGAGAGGGTCTTTCCCGCCGGGAGACGCTCTGCGGTCCACGTCTCGTGCCAGGAATCCCGGGACCAGAAGTCGCCGGCGAGGCGACCCTCGTCGTCGAGGTCGGCGGTGAACAGGAATGCGTGGGCACCGTCGAAGCAGGAGAGCCGGAGACGGCGATCGCGCAGGTCACCCTCGAGGTACCGATAGTCGCCGGTGGGGGTGAGGAAGGTCCCCGCCACCCGCGAGCCCTTGGCCCGGAATCGTGCCCCGGCCGGGGTGGGGGCGTCGCCGCCGTGGAACGTCACCTTCCACTCGCCGTCGATGGACTCTGCGTCGTCGTCGATGGGCTCTCCGTCGTCGAGTCCGGGATCGAGGGCGGGAAACCTCGCGATGTGTCCTTGCTCGTCGGGAGTGACGAGCGTGAGGGTCGCCTCGAGCGTCGACTCGCCCCCGGGAGATCTCTTCCTCCACAGACCCTTCCACACGCCCGAGCTCGTCTGCGCGCACCGGATCTCGGAGGCATAGTGGGGAAACGAGAGCAGGAGATTGAAATCATCGAGGATCGTGTCGGTGACGGGGATCCTCTCCTGGGCGTTGATGAGGACCGCCCGGGCACCGGCGGAGGTCTTCTTGATCTCCACGCCGAAGGGAAGGGGGCCTCCCGGCGAGGCCAGGACGGCCCGGAAGGTGAAGGCGCCGGTTTCCGGGAGCTTGATCTTCTTGCCCTGTCCCTCCGTGGCACCGGAGAGCGACAGGAGGGCCACGAGGAGGGCGATGGTGATTCGGAGAGCTCTGGGCATGATGGGTTCTCGGTGAGGGGGTCTGAGGTCTGCCCCCAGTGTACGGCTCCGGGGAGGGGGCGGCAATCGACGGCCCATGACGGGTCGTCGCCATGGGGACGACCCGCCCTCGCCGTTACCTCGGGGTAACCGGAAACATTCTCTCCTTCGTGCGGCCCCGTCCGGACCTCCTCGCGAGACCACCTGCCGCCGGTTCCAAGTCTTGCTTCCTGCCGGAATTGCCTCACTCCTCCCCGCCTCGCCGCGGCATTGGCCTCGGACTTGCAACTGGCCGCCGGGGAGAGAGTCGCTCTGCGAGGAGAAGGCACCGACCGAGGTCGAGAAACGAGGTCGACATGACAACGTCGAGTCCGTGGCCGCTGCGAGCTCTCCTCGCGGCAATCCTGCTCCAGCTCGTCGTCGTGAGCGCTTTGGCATGCCCACCCGATCCCCCGCCCCCGCCGCCTCCTCCTCCTCCGCCTCCCTACTCTCCGGAGGGGACGGTGGCTCCTGTGGGAAGAGAGCCGGTGGTGGAGGCTCCCCCGGCGGATCCGTCTCCACGTCCCGCGGCTCCGCCGAGCGTGGTGCCTTCGGGAGCAGCCACGCCACGACCGGGAGGTTCGCGCGCGGCGACGCCCCGGGCGGCGGTCCCCCGCGGATTCGCCACGCCGCGCAAGAAGGTCGCCAGTCGCCACGACGCCGGCGACTTCGACTGGCAGGTGTGGTGGCGTGAAAACCGCTACCTCTACCTGCATCCGCGCCAGGCGGCCGTGACGCCGAGGTCGAGCGACTCGGCACGGAATGCCTTGCGACTCCTGGAGTCGACGCTCACCTCCGAGGCGCCGGTTTCCCTCGCGGCCGAGGTGGCGGTCGCGCTCGGGCGTGCCCATGGTGACGGGGGAGAATCGCTTCTCATGGGTCGTCTCGAGCGGCGCGGCGAGGAGGAGCAGCCTCTCGTGCTGGCCTCCTGCCTGGGGCTCGCGCTGCGCGGCGAGGGCACCTCGCCGGTGGTCCTGCGCGACATGGTGCTCGACGACGAGAGAGCCCTCCTCTCTCGCTGCTCGGCCGCGGTGGCGGCGGGACTCCTCCATGGAAACGATGCCGACACGGCGGCGGCACTTCTCCAGGTCGCGCGAAGCCAGGAGGTGCACGAGGATCTTTCGGCCATCTGCGCGCTCGCTCTTGCCCAGGGCACGGGAGGCGCGCATCTCGTGGAGCTGAGCTCCTGGCTCGAGGAGGAGGCATCACCGTTCCTGCGGGGACACGTCGTCGCCGCTCTTTCCCTGACCGGGGACCTCGCGGCGACGCGGCCTCTCCTCGGCGCTCTCTCGGATGAGGACTTCCACGTGCGCCTCGCGACGATCTGCGCTCTCGGTGCTCTTCACGAGGATCGAGGCCTTGGCCTGGAGGAAGGTGACGCCACTCACTCCGCGCTCGTGGCGTTGATCCGGATCGCGACCGCCGATGCCCACGACTGGAACCGGGGCATCGCCGCCCTCGCCGTGGGCAGGATCGGCGGCAAGATGGCGGTGGACCACCTCCGTGATCTCGCCGGCAAGGACAGGGGCCAGGTGCGCGCCGCGGCCGGTCTCGGTCTCGGGCTCGCCGGAGCGCGAGAGGCCGAAGGAGACATCCTCGCTCTCCTCCAGGATCCGCGGGAGTCGGTGGAGTGCCGGGCCGCGGCTCCCATCGCCCTCGGTCTCATCGGCTCGCTCACCGGAGCCTCTCGTGCGGCCCTCGCGGCGAGCCTGGCCAGGAAGGAATCGCTGCTCGTGCGCTACACCACGAGCCTCGCTTTCGGCATGGTGCGGGATGGGGCAGCCGCATCGCTCCTCACTCCCGTGGTTCTCTCGGCCGAGGAGTCGCCCTACTTGCGACGCGCTGCTGCCTACTCGCTCGGCCTCGTGGGAAGTCCGCGCGCGGTCGAGACGGCGGGTCGGGCCATCGCGCGTGAGACCGATCCCGAGGTGCGCGGCATGCTCGTCTCGTCGCTCGCCTCGTCGCCGCGGGCGGTGGAGAGCCTGGTGGCGATGCTCGAGAAGGAGGAGCTCCCCGTGCGGCAGGCGGCCGCCCATGCCCTCGGTCATGCGCTGGAGAAACACCACGCGACCGGAATCGAACGCCTCCTCTCCCACCGGAGCCCGTTCCTCAGGGTGGAAGCCCTGGACTCGCTGAGGGACCGGTTGTGAGCCGTGAACGAAGGCCGACGAGGAGGTGGACGATGATCCCGCAGAGCCCCGGGCGCGAGCGCCCGCTCCTGATCGTGATCTTGCTGGCCATCGTTCTCCTCTTCGGCGCCGAGCTGACGGAAGCGAGAAACTTCCGCGGCCCGAGCGGCCAGGTTCCCCCTTCGGGCCGGAGGCCTCCGGATCCACCACCTCCCCCCCCTCTCAAGCTGGGGCCGTACATTCCCTCGCGCGCGCCCGACAGCATCCCGGGTGATGGGGGACCCCGCTCGTTGCCCTCGTCGCCCGGGGTCGCCCTTCCGGGCAGCGGAGGGGCAAAGGCGACGCCGGGTGCGAGCCGTCCGTCCAGCGGAGTTCCCTCGGCGCCGCACGGTGCGCCACGTGGACGGAAGCGCTCCTCTGCCATGCCGTACGAGAGCTGGGAGTACTGGTGGGCCTTCAACCGGACGGCGCTCCTCGCGGATCAAGCGCGCCGGCGAGACACCGCGACCAACGCGGAGGCTTACACGCTGGGGCGTCGGGACGTGAGAGCCGAGGTGGAGGGGATCCCGGTCCGGGTCGATGAGCGGAGCTCGGTCGCGCGGGCTCTCCTCGAAGCGGTGAACGACCCCTGCAGCGACGTGCGCATGGCGTCGGTGATTGCCCTGGGTCGACTCGGGTCGAGCCAGATCGCGCAGGTTGCTCCTCTTGTTCTGGGGGATGACCTCGAGCTCGGTCGGTCGATCGCAATTGCCCTGGGCACATCGGGGGACCCGGCGCACTTCGAGCTTCTTGCCGACGTACTCGACGGCCGGACGAAGCAGAGCCTCCGGAGCGACGTGCCGCCGTCACTCCGCGCGTTCTCCATTGCCGCGCTCTCGCTCCTCGCGCGAAGCAGTGTCGAGCTGCGCGAGCGCATCGGCCGTCGCCTCATCGAGGCCCTCGACCCGAAGGAGCCTCGAGACGTCCGGGTGTGCGCCGTCACCGGACTGGGCCTCCTTCCGGGAGCGGGGGGGATCTCGCACCTGATGAAGCTCGTGATCCAGGAGTCCGAGGATGATCTCGTTCGCGCCCATGCCCTCGGCGCTCTCGGACGCCTCGGGCACGAGGAGGCGCTGCCGCTGGCCGTGGCGGCGCTGCGTGATCGGAGCGTCCATGTGCAGAGATCGGCTGTTCTGGCCCTCGGCTCGCTGGGCAGGACGGACATCGATCGCTGCCGGAAGAACCTCATGGTCGTGATGAACCGGGGAAGCGACCTCCAGTCCCGTCTGTGGGCGGCCATCTCGCTCGGACGTCTGGGCGGAGCCGAGGCCCGGTCGTACCTCCTGGAGGCCGTCGTCAGTGATCGGGGATCGTCGTCTTCCTTCGCGGCTCTCGGCCTGGCCCTTTGCACGATGGACGGCGCGCGGCTGTCCACGAGGGAGGTCGAGGCTCTCGTGCGGGCACTGGTCGACGGAGCCGACCCGCGAACCCGCGGTGCGTACGCCATTGCGCTGGGATTGGCCGGAGCGACCTCTGCCACCGACAGGCTTCTCCGCGAGGTGGAGGAGGGGCACGATCCGGCGCTCCGGGGCTACTGCGCCGAGGCGCTGGGTCTCCTCGGTGTCCTCCGTGCGATCCCCGTCCTGAGCAAGGTCCTCGAGGAGCGTCCGGATCCCGGCCTTCTCCGTCCCGCCGCCACCGCCCTGGGTCTTCTCGGCGGGCAGGACGTGGTCGCGGCGCTGGTGGAGCAGGTGCGGGTCGGGTCCAGCCATCTCGACTCGCTGCACGCGGCCGAGGCCCTCGGGCTCCTCCGGGACTCTTCCGCGAGGGAGCCCCTGGAGAAGCTCCTTCGTGATCCCCGGTCCACCGAGGGAGTGCGAGAGGCGGCTGCCGTCGCCCTCGGTCTGGTGTGTGCACCGACCCGAGTCGACGGGGTCGAGCTCTTTCTGCGAGACATCAACTATCGCGCCTTCGTGCCCGCGCTGCACGAGCTGGTGGCGATCTTCTGAAGCGCTCCTACTCGACGACGAGGGCTACCCGGTTCGACACCGAGAAGCCGGCGCCGGCCACGGCTCCGTCGTCCTCCACGATGGCCTGGAGGACCATTTGAAGAGGACTGCTCACCCCCCCGTGAGAGAGGGAAAGAGGAAGGCGGCCCGGGCCGTTGATCGCCCGGAGATTGCGGCAGGCGCCCCCGGGGATGCCGGTGCCGCGCACGCAGATCGTGGCGGCGGTTCCGAAGCCGGGCTGGGCCCGCGAGGATCCGGCCAAGGACCCGAGGAGCTCGCCACCGACGCGAAGGGCCACGGGCACGAGATCGAGGTCGGGCCACACATAGAGGAGATACCTCGGGGCGGGCGGTCCTGCCACCGGCACCGAGAGCTCGATCGAGATCGGCTCGCCCGTGGAGAGGACAACCTGGTCCGGGCTTCCGTTCACCCGCAGCAGATCCACGGGATCGGGGGCGAGCGCGACGAGAGCCAGCTCGGCGGCGATGCCGTGGGAGCGGCTCGTGGGATGGATGCCGTCGTAGAAAAGGTACAGGTCGGGATCGGAGCAGACCGAGGCGAGGTCGACGCAGGGGTCCGTGACGTTGGCGAGGCCGTAGGTCGCGGGGGAGGCGGCCACGGCGGCGATGCCCGTGAAGGCATCGAGGTGGGACACGCGGGCGCCCGGGTGGGCGGTCGTGAAGTCCGCGATCGTGTCCTCGAGGAGCCCGTTGAGCTCGATCGAGACCGCACGGGAGGCCGAGGCGAGACCCGGTGGACCCCGAAGCGCCTCGGGTGTCATGCCCAGGTCAGGGACGTTCCCCATCAGGAAGAGGGTCGCGCCGGCGGTGGCAAGATCGTCGAGGACGATGCCGAGGTTGTCGGCGGCGTCCTGCAGCAGCGAGGTCACACCCGGGTCGTCGCCCGAGAGCTTCAAGCCCGCCGCGTCCCGGGTGTCGTTGGATCCTCCCCAGACCACATAGAGGGCATCGGGAGGCAGCGTGCCTCCCAGATCCGAGAGGAGGAATGCTGCCTGGTCCCTGAGGCTGGGGAGAAACTGCCCGGGAGGTCCGGTACGGGCGCCGCCCACCGCGTAGTTGGTACCGCCCCCGAGGTAGGGATCGGCGGCAAGGCCGAGCTCGAGGGCGAGCTGCTCGATCCACACCGGGCCATCGGAAAAGCGCCCGCTCTGGTAGGCCAGAGAGGGGATGAGGCCGCCGAAGGGGACGTTCTGAAAGAACGGCGCGGTGGCGATGGCCACGTTGCCGCTGTCGGAGAGGCTGTCGCCGAGCACGTACACCGCGGAGGGGGGCGCCGCAGAGGAGGGAAGGGCCGCGAGGAAGACAAGAGCCGCGAGAAGGGAGGGCCCGAGCTTGATCATGGGAAGAGGGTCTCCGAGAATGCGTGGTGCGACAGGGAGGGCTCCTGCCCAGATTACCCCCATGACCCGTCTCGACACAAGCCCGGGTTCGGGACGGGGAAGCCCGAGGATCCTTGATGAGCCTGCGCGACGAGTTCGGCGACATCGACATCTACCTCTTCGATCAGCTCCTGAAGGGACGGATCGAGCCCTCGATGGCGGTCCTGGATGCCGGCTGCGGAGGAGGGCGGAATCTCGTCTGGCTCCTGCGCCAGGGATGTGCCGTTTCCGGTGTCGACGAGAGTGAGATCGCCATCGAGCGGATACGGGAGCTGGCGCGTCGGCTTGCCCCCGGCCTTCCTGCGGAGAGCTTCCAGGTCGCCCCCGTCACCGCACTCCCGTTCGAGGACGGCCGCTTTGACGCCGTTCTCTGCAATGCGGTTCTTCATTTCGCGCGAGACGATAACCACTTCGTCTCCATGGTCGACGAGCTGTGGCGGGTGCTGGCGAGGGGAGGAGTTCTCTTCGTGCGCCTCGCCACCACGATCTCCGTCGAGCAGAGGGTGACCTTGATGCGCAAGAGGTGGTACGCGCTCCCTGACGGAACCGAGCGCTTTCTCGTCGACGAAGCCACGTTGCTGGCCCAGACCGAGCGGCTCGGAGGAAGGCTCCTCGACCCGCTCAAGACCACCAACGTGCAGAACCTGCGCGCGATGACCACCTGGGTGGTGGGAAAGAGCCCCTCCCACGCAGCCTCCTAGTCTAGGCGAGCTCGGGGTTCCTCGGACGGAGCCAGCGCTCGAGAGCGTCCGCCAGGGCCTCGGACTTCACCGGTTTGGTGATGTAGTCGTCCATGCCGGCGTCGGCGGCCTTGTCGCGATCGCGCTTCAACGCGTGGGCGGTGAGGGCGATGATGGGAATTCTCGCCATCTCGAGCCGGCGAATCTCCACCGCAGCTTCGTAGCCGTCCATCTCCGGCATCTGACAGTCCATGAGGATGAGGGAGTACTTTCCGGTGCGGACCGCGTCCACGGCCATTCTCCCGTTCTCCACCACGTCGACCCGATATCCGAGCCGTTCCACGAGGCGACGGGCCACGATCTGATTGGTGGCATTGTCCTCGGCGATCAGGATCCACGGAGCGTCTCTTCCCGGGGAAGCCGTCCGTCGTTTCTTCTTCAGAGCACTCGGGGTCGGCCCGTCTCCACGGATGGTTTTCTGGAGGCACTGGAAGAGGAGGGATTGCCGGATCGGCTTGCCGATCCGCGTCAAGATACCCGATCTCGCCAGAGCCGCGTCCTGGTCCGGGCCCATGCGCGAGGTGATGAGGATCCGTGGCGTGTGGCCGTGGCGGGGATCCGCCTTCAGCCGGGCGGAGAAGGAAAGGAAATCCTCCTCCGCAGATGGCGATTCGAGCACGATGATGTCGAAGGGACGTCCCTTGCCCAGCTTTGCCCAGGCTTCCTTCTCGCTCGAGGCCCGCTCGAAGCCGAGCCCCCAGCGGGAGAGGAGAAATGAGAGGACGGAGGCGGTGGCGCCGCTCTCCACGAGGCCGAACACGCGAGGCCGATGGCTACCGAGGGGAGGCAGGTTGGTGACGGTGGCCCGGGCCAGCACCTTCAGCCGCAGTGTGAACCAGAACGTGCTGCCCCGGCCCGGTGTCGAGTCCACCCCGATGGTTCCTCCCATGAGCTCGACCAGGTTCTTGCAGATGGCGAGCCCCAGCCCGGTTCCGCCGTACTTGCGGGTGGTGGAGGAATCGACCTGGGAGAAGAGCTTGAACAGGTGGGGCAGCGCTTCGCGCGCGATCCCGATTCCACTGTCGCTCACGGAGAAGTTCAGCTCGACCGCATCCTCGTCGTCACGTTCCAGATCCACGGCCACGCTGATCTGGCCGCGTTCGGTGAACTTGAGGGCGTTGCCGAGGAGATTGGTCAGAACCTGGCGCAGGCGATTGGGGTCGGCGAGAAGAGACAAGGGAACGGACGGGTTGACCATGGAAACGATCTCGAGACCCCGCTGATGGGCTCCAGGGGCAAAGAGAGAGGTCACCTGCTCCACCAGCTCGTAGACATCGGTACTTGCGGCTTCGATCTCGTACCTGCCCGCGTCGATCTTGGCCAGATCGAGGACGTCGTTGAGGAGGGTGAGGAGCGCGTCCCCACTCGAGCGGACGGTATCGACGTACTGCTGCTGGAGGCTGTCGAGAGGAGTGTCGAGGAGCAGCTCGGTCATGCCGATGACACCGTTCATGGGCGTCCGGATCTCGTGGCTCATGTTGGCCAGGAACTGGCTCTTGGCCCGATTGGCGGCCTCCGCTTCCTTTGTCGCTCGATGGAGCTCCTCCTCCACCTGTTTCTGGGCCGAGATGTCCCGGAAGGCGAGGACGAACCCGAGGAGGACCGGAACCTCTTCGGGCCGGTGGATCACGGGGTTGATGACGAAGGCGGCGGGGAATGGGGTCCCGGACTGCGGCTCGATGAGGCCATCGTCACAGCGCAGGCTCCCCTTGTTGACGAGGTCGCGCTCGATGGCCACGACGTCGAGGCGTGAGACGCCCTCGTCTCGGGACAGCGACAGGCAGTCGAGGAGAGGCCGTCCCAGGAGCTCCTCCCTCGTCTTGCCCAGGAGGTCGGCTGCCGCCGGGTTGACGATCTGGAGGGTCCAGTCGTCTCCGCAGTGGCAGAGCCCGTCGGCAAGAGCATGGATGACGGTGTCGAGCTTTTCCTTCTCCTGCTGGATCCTCTGGTAGAGATCCTGCATTTCCCGGGACGAGACATCGAGAGATCTCTCGATGGTGTAGCGATCCTGGTCGGCGGACTCGTAGGACCGGTTGATGTTCTGCAGGAGGTGGGTCCAGACCTCGAGCCCGGGCGCCTCATCGGCACGGAGGCCGAGGCGACGGAGCTGGCGTCGGAGGAGTGGATGAAGCTCGTCCATGAGGCAGGGAACGCCGTCTCAGGCTTCGGTCAGAGTGGTGAGGGTCATGGTCTGGTTGTGGAGCTCGCATGATCCCTGGCCGAGAGGCGACAGCTCACCGTAGGAGTAGAACCCGATGAGCTGGCAGCCCTCTGGCAGGGCGTCCAGGGTCGCCTCGACCTCTTCCTCGGTGCGGTCGCCGAGGACGAGCCGGCGACCGACGCAGCTGATGGCAATGGCCAGCGTGGGAGATCCGTTGGCCTGGACATCCACCATGGAGGCCGCGGACGAGGCTCCGTCGATGAGCCGGTCGAAGTTCGCGCGCATGAGCTGCCCCTTCCAGCCCTGGGGGACGTCCCCCGCGAAGGTCATGGACTGCTTTTCCTCGTCGATCGAGAGCACGGTGCGCACGAGCGTCCTCGTCTTCTCCTTGGGAGACGTGACGCAGAGGGGGAAGAGCAAGGCCGTGGCGGGAAGCCCCGACGCCCGGTCTCCCAGATAGGTCTTGTACAGCTCGAGGGCCGGTCGCCCATCGAGCTCGAAGAGGACGTTTGCTTCGGACCGCGTGATCGTGCGCTCGGGTCCGAAGATATCCCAGCCGCCCCGCGATCCGTAGCCGATGCGCAGCGAAGGACCGTACAGTCCGACTGCGGTCACGATGTGCTGGCGCGGTCCGTTGCCATCCATGACCCAGGTCCTCGAGAAGCGGGAACCGTCGCCGGCGAGTCCTCCGGTGACGATCGTTCCCCGGGGAACGCTGGAATCGATCCCCTGAGCGAGCTCGGTTCCGTTCACGGTGAGCCCTTCCGAGAGGACGAGGATGCCGCGCAAGTCGTCGGCAGAGAGATCCCTCGCGATTCTTTCTCCGGCGGCGAAGCTCTGTGCGCCGTCGGGTACGGAGGCCGTGGTCGTGCGGAGCGATCCGCTCCCGAGTTGCAGGGCGGCGACACTGAGGGTGCCGTCCGAGATGATCCCGCCGTGAATCTCCCCCGAGGTGGAGCAGCCAATGACGTGGGACTGCGGAAACGACTTCTTCAGCTCCAGGAGGGGCTCGGGATCATCCAGGTACTCCGTCGATCCGAATACGATGAGGAGGGTCCGCTCCGAGTCGAGCTCACGAGGGAGGGGACGGGACCATCCGCGACTTCGGTCAAAGGTCGTGGTGATGAGCTGCATGTTCAACCCTCGCCTGGGTTTCTCCGATCTGCCTCACTTCCTCATTCGGCGAATTCGGAGCCAGACCTGAGGAGGAAGGGGTCGGGAAGCGGGCTGCGCAGCGCCAGTCCTTCGGGGCGCGGCAAGGGTCTCGGCGGAAGTGATTGCAGGGCGACGCTTTGCCGTCTGTGCTGGTGGGGGAGCGTCAGCGCTTGCCCCTCTTCTTGACCGTCTTCTTCTTGACCGTCCTCTCCGGCCTTACCCAGGGCACCCGCCGGGACAGGATCTTGCCCGGCCCCAGGATCTGGGGCTTCTGATCGTAGCCCAGGAACTCGAGCTGTCCCCGGACGAGGGTGACCAGGCGGTTGAAGCTGATCCTCTTCTCACGACGCAGGGTGGCCGCGAGCGCGAAGGTGAAGGCGCCGTGGCTCGTCACGCCGTGGCGGTACTCGTAGGCGTACTGCTCCTCCTGGCAGGCCTCGAGGATCACGGGAAGGTACGGGCCATAGGGTTGCGTCCCTCCCCCCGGGCTCAAGGCTTTCATCTTCCTCTCGTAGACCGGGGCCGAGAGCACGCGAAAGGCCGAGGCCCGGCCCAGCCGTGTGGTGCTCCCGTCCTCGCCGAAGAACTGGGCGTTGACGTCCTTTTCCCGGGAGAAGCGCGGGTTGAGCCTCTCGAGGCTGCGGTCCTGCCACATCTCGAGGATGGGATTCCAGCGCAGGGCCCGGTGCCGGATGTCGTCGGGCGGGTTGAGCCCGCGCACTCTGGGGCCGCCGTCACGATGGATCCCGCCCGAGTGGCAGCAATCGAACATCATCACCAGGCGGGTGTCGTAGGGGAGCTGGCTGTACAGCGAGAAGATCTGGTCGTCGGTGACGCAGGTCTCGGGGGACCAGTCGAAGTCCCATGCCACGAGCGTCTCGTCCATGCGATCGACCTGGTCTCCTTCGCCGTAGGTGGGAAGACGGGCCCCGTGACCGCTGTAGTAGAAGATGAGCTCGTCTTCGGGTCGGGGATCCTCGAGAAGCCACCTCATCCGGGTCACGATCGCGTCGGAGGTGGCGCGCTGGTCGAGACAGACCCGGATTTCCTCGGGCTCGAATCCGCACTCCTGGAGGATCGAGCTCATGAGGAAGACGTCGTTCACGCAGCCCGCGAGACGATCCTCGGGCTCGGGATACTCGTTGATGCCGATGAGCGCCGCCCGTCGCCGAGCCTTTCTCTTCTGACGCGAAGGGGGAGTGAAGATGGGGACAAAGGCTCTGTCGGCGCGGGCCTTCGGAGCGAGCCTCTTCACTGCGCCCCCCGAAAGAGGCGACCAGACCATGTCCACCGTGGCCGGATGAGTGAGGTACTCGACCGCGTCGTGATCGGCCATCCCCTCGATATCGAAGAACGTCTCGACCTGCTGGAAGTTGTCGGCGTCCCAGAGACGGATGGGTGCGGTGAAGACGGCATCCTCCGGGTTGTAGAGGTGATACCAGCGGGAGATGTCGAGAGGCCGGATGCGGCCTCCGGTCAGATTGCCCGAGACGAAGGCGTTGCCCAGCTGCGAGCCCAGCGAAACGTAGGTCATCTTCCGCAGCTGGTCCCGCAGGGACGGACGGTCGGCGTCCTTGTGGGTGAGGGCATTGTAGGTGACGAGGGACCCCAGACTGTGGGCGAGCACGATGTCGGGCCGGTGGTGGTCGACAGCCTCCAGAAACCTCTTGCGGGTCTTCTTCTGGAACTCCTCGTCCTCGACCCAGGCCACCACGTATCCCGCCCGCCAGCGGATCCAATGGCTCACGTCGCTGGCGAGGCCGGTGCCCCGCGCGCGACGGCGAAAGATGCTGGCGATCCCGCTCCGCAGGAGCTTCGCCACCGCCTTGGTCGCCTCCCAGGCCGAGATGTCGACCTGCTCGAAGATGTCGTCGTAGCTGACGAACTCGAACTGGAGGTCGAAGGCTTCGGCGGCGGGAAAGGCGCTCCTCACTGCGATCTCCCAGTCTTCCTGCCATGGAGACTGGCGATGGTCACCAAGCCCGTGGACGCCGAGGAACTTGATCTGGGCCATGGATGGATCCCTCCCGTATCAGTAGTTGACTGGCCCCGGAAGGATCCTAACCCGTGTGGCGTGGAGATTCCACTTCGCATACGTTCCGGAGAGAGAGGCCTGACCCTGGCCATCTCCCCGGAATCGAGGTACAAAGCGGGACCTACCCTCGAGGAGGATGACCATGCGGTACCTCGTGTTCGGATCGGACGGACCCGGCTTCTCGTCCGCCGACGAGATGATCGAAGTCCTGGAAAACGAGATCCTGCCCACCTTCGACGTGCTGGAGAGACTGGAGGCGGAGGGACGGATCGTGGCCGGGGGGCTGCCCGTGGGGGAGCGGACCTTCGCGTTCATCGCCGAGGCCGAATCTCACGAGGAGCTGGACTCCATGCTCCGGAGGATTCCCTCCTGGGGCGAGCTCACCTGGGAGGTGACGCCCCTCCAGACCTTCGCGGGACGGGCGCGCCAGGAGCGAACCATTCTCGAGGAGCTCAAGGAGGACTTCTGATGCCGCACGGTAAGGACTCCCGCCCCGCGAGGTGACGATCCATGACGTTCCTTGTCGCCTTCGTGGTGAGCCTTGCCGCTTCCTCTCCGATCTCCGACGCGGCGCAGCTCCGGCAGGGAGTGAGCGAGATCGCGGCGCCCGGAGTCCCCGGGCCGCTGGTCGTGGCGGGCGGCGGGCTCTTCCCGGTGGTGGCGGCGCCCGACGGCGCCGGAGGGATGCAGGCGGTGGTGGCGGCGGGAAGAGTCGAGAAGGGGCGCGTCGTCGCCTTCGGCCACACCGGGTATCTCGACCGCGCTGCGATCGAGCCGGGTGACACGAAGCGGCTTCTCCTCAACGCGGTCAGGTGGGCGGCGGGGACCAAGGGGCTCGCCGGGGTCAGGATCACCGTGGTCGACAGCGACGGGGTGGCCGATCTGCTGGGGCAGGAAGGGGCGATCGTCGAGAGGGGGCGTCGGGTCTCCGCGAGTGCGCTCGGGCAGTCTCGGGTGCTGGTGGCCCCGGCCACGGACCTTGGCGACATCGCCGCGGTGCGCAGGTACCTCGAGAGGGGAGGCGGTCTCGTCACCGCGTCTCTCGGCTGGGGGTGGAAGCAGCTCAACCCCGGGAAGGATCTCGCCACCGAGCATCCCGGCAACGCGCTCCTGGGGCCCTACGGTCTCCTGTGGGCGGACGGCACCCTGGAGAGGAACGCCACCGCGGGATTCCTGGCCGGGGATCCGCCGCGGTGGACGCAGGCCCTGCGCGCTCTCGACCTCCTGTTCGAGGCCACCGACGACAAGGGCGTCACCCGCGGAGCCTTCGAGGAAGAAGACGTCACCGGCGCGGCGGGAGTGGTGGGGAGCGCGATCCGCAACCTTCCCCCGGGGGAGCACATCCTCCTCGAGCGTCTCGATCCGGTGAGAAAACGGCTTCGGGGAGCGCTTTGCATCTCGAGCAAGAAGCCGGTGGCGGCATCGCAGGGTCTCGTGAGAGTCCTGGCGAGCCTGGATGCTCGCGACCACCGACTCCTGTCCCCGCAGGAGATCCGCCCCCATCCCTCGGCCGAGGAGTTTCCCGGCCTCGCGCGCGGCAAGAAGGTCGAGAAGACCGTGCCCGTTCGTCTCGATCGACCGGGCTGGCAGGGAACGGGGCTGTATGCGCCTCCGGGAGAGATCGTCGAGATCGTGGTGCCGGAGAAGACCGAAGGGATCAGTGCCCGCATCGGATGCCACAAGGACACGCTCTGGCACAAGGAGACGTGGAGCCGGTTTCCCGAGATCACGCGGACCTTCGAGCTCGACCCGGGCCGGAACCGGGTGGCCTGCGCGTTCGGAGGCCTCGTCTATCTCGAATCGGCAGGCACGGTCGAGGGGGCGACCCTCGTGCAGATCAAGGGGGCGATCGAAGCGCCACGGTTCGTCCTGGGCAAGGACGATGCCGGAGAGTGGCGCTCGCGGCTGCGCACGCTCCCGGGCCCCTGGGCCGAGCTGGAGACGGGGAAGATCATCGTCACCGTTCCCTCGGATCACGTCCGCGAGCTCGACGATCCCGAATCGCTCCTCCGTCTCTGGGATCGCATCGCCGACTCCTGCCGGGAGCTCCTCGGGCTTGCGGCAGATCGTGACCGACCCGAGCGCTACGTCGCCGACGTGCAGATCAGCGCCGGCTACATGCATGCCGGCTACCCGATCATGACCCATCTCGACGCCGCGGAGACGATGGTGAGCGAGGAGATGCTCCTCGCCGGTGCGTGGGGTCTCTACCACGAGCTCGGCCACAACCACCAGGATTCGCTCTGGACCTTCTCCGGTACGGGGGAGGTCACCTGCAACCTCTTCACCCTCTACCTCTACGAGAAGGTATGCGGCATCGGGCCGGGAGACTCCCGCATGCGCGACGACCTGGAAGGTGACAAGCGGCGGGAGAGGCTCCGCAAGTATCGTGAGGCGGGGGCGCGCTTTGACGACTGGAAGCGCGATCCGTTCCTGGCGCTCCTCACCTACGTGCAGCTCCGGGAGGCCTTTGGCTGGGAGGCCTACCGGAAGGTCTTCGCGAGCTACCGGGAGAGCCCGCCGGAGGGCCCCATGAGCGACGACCGCAAGCGGGACGAGTGGCTCATCCGGTTCTCGAGGGTCGTGGGCCGGGATCTCGGCCCCTTCTTCGAGTGGTGGGGCATCCCGGTGAGCGCCGAGGCGAGGCGAGCGGTCGCTGACCTTCCGGTCTGGCTGCCCGAGGAGTGTGGGGGGTAGGAGTCGCCCCCGGGCCCTTTGCTCCTCCTTCACGGATGTCATTTCTGGGTGATGCCCCATGCTCATCCACGATCCGGCCCAGCTCGGCGACCGGCTGACCGGGATCGGCCAGGACGCGAAGAAAGGGGCCTGAGCTCGCCCTACCCCGACGCGACGCGGACCCGTCCCCTCCCGATCACCTGATACAGCAGCTCGCACAGCCCCCTCGGTACGGCATGGATCTCGTCGATGAAGAAGACGTCAGTCGAGAGGCCCGCCCCACAGGCCCTCATCCTTCCACTCGAGCGTCCTCCGCCGCTCGTTCCAGACCAGACACGGCGCGATCCGCGGCCACTCCGCGGCGCCGATGGTCTCCGGCAGCGATTCGAACGAGAGGACCGGTCTCGCCACCCGCGAAGCACCGTCAGGTGCGGAGCCAGTGGACCGCGAAGCACCGTCAGGTGCGGAGCCAGCATGCACGGCTGCCCAACGTTGGGCAGCCGTAACCCCTTGCAAACACTCATCTCCTTGACGCGCACTTTCCGGCCCCGTCACGGCCCCCGCGACCGCACTCCGGATCACCACCCGCCGCGTCGCCGCCGGATCGCGCAGCGGTCTCTCGATCGGCTCACCGCTCGCGTCGAGGAACCCGAACCCCGTCTCGCGCGTGCCTTCCACGGTGAGCTTCCCCTCGTGCGCCATCGCGTGGCACAGATCGCACAGGCTCACCAGGTTGGACGGATGCGTCCTGCCGCCCTTGCTCCGCCACTCGACATGGTGGGCCATGAGCCGGCGCTTCCTCCCGCAGCACCGACACCGGAAGCCGTCGCAGGCGAGCACGAACTTCCTCATCCAGGCCGGCGTCGGGTCGTCGATGTCGGGCGCCTCGCCGCCGCGTGATGACCGCGTAGCAGCGTCAGCTGCGGAGCCATCAGATGCGGCGGAGCAATCAGACCCAGCCCGCGAACCACCGTCAGACCGCGTAGCAGCGTCAGCTGCGGAGCCATCAAATACCGCGGAGCAATCAAACGAAGCACCGTCAGACCGCGTAGCAGCGTCAGCTGCGGAGCCATCAAATACTGCGGAGCCATCACATACTGCATGCACCACCGCCTCCGCCTCGATCCGCCTCGCCTTCTCCTCCGACAGGATCACCGCGCCCTCTTCCTTGTGGAGCACGGTCTCGCGGCAGGTCGGGCATTGCTCGACGGCGAGGTGGTAGATCGTGTCGGTCGGCTTCTTCTTGCCATCGCCGCGCAGCGGCGTCAGCCGCGGAGCCGTCATGTTCTGCCCGAGCCCATTCCGCAGGTACGCCTCGGCCAGCACGGTCGCGAGCCGGGCGTTGGTCACGGTCTCGCCCACCTCCTCCTGGAGCTTCTGGCGCGCGGTCTCCCAGGCCTCGTGCTGGAGCTCGTCGACGCGGCTCTGGATGAGATAGGTGAGGCGCGGCAGCCCGCGCCGGTTGCCCCGGGGCGCGCGGCCCTTCTCGGTGGAGGCGACCTCTCTCTGGAGCTCGCGGATGGTCACCCGTAGGGCCAGGTCGAGCCACGCCTTCTCGGTCTCGGGCACCGCGATCTCGGAGACGAGACACACCTTCGACCACGAGAGATCGCCGCGACAGAAGGCCCCGTCGACCCGGGGAAGGAGGGTCAGCTCGGCTCCGGTGCGGAGGAGCCTCTGGGCCGTGGTCCGGCACATCTCGAGCTTGTCGGTGGCGAACCGCAGCGCCGTCGCGCACCCGAAGTCCTTGTAGTCGCCGCTCGTGTGCATCTCGTGGAGGTAGAAGGCGAGCGTCCTCTGTCCGATGTTCGTGTCGCGGCTCACCGCGAGGAGGCGCCGGGCCTTCTCGCGCGACGAGAGCCCGGAGACGAGCTCGAGGGGAGGAGGGGACGCCGGGCCACGGTCTCGCTCCTGGCCAGGAACCTCTCCGGACGTCTTGTCGAGGATCATGGGGTTCTCCTTCTGCTTCCGCGGCGCCCGGCCGAGGCGGTGGCCGGTACCAGTGAACATAAGACTAATAAAAGTAGGCCATATGGTCAAGGCAGCGGCGGCAGAAATCGGAGAAAAACGATGAATTGGCGGCGATTCGTGGCAAAACGGCATCCATAAAATATTAGGTCGTTACTTGGTAACCAGACGCGCCGAGTTCCGTCAGGGGCCGGGGATTTCTGGTCGTCGTCCCCGCGGCACCCCTTTCCGCCCGGCCCCGACCCCGCGCCTCCCCCGGCCCCTCGCCCCCACGCTTGTTTGGATATCCAAACAGATGATTGACCCTCCCCTGGCGCCGTGGTACGATCCCGACGCAGGAGCGACGCCGGCCCGGGACGACCCCCGGGTCCCCTTTCCTGCCCCGAGGACCCGCGATGATCAAGGTCAACAGCTCCGTCACCCTCACTCTGGCCGACCTCGCCCGCGGCGAGAGGGCGCGTATCGAGAGCGTCCAGGCCGGGGATGCCACCACCCTGCGGCTGCTCGATCTCGGTCTCGTCGAGGGCACCGAGATCTTTTGTGTGCGCGCGGCTCCGTTCGGCGATCCGCGTGAGTACGAGCTTCGCGGGGTGCGGCTGTGTCTGCGCAGGAGCGAGGCGCGGCGCATCCACATCGTGAAGGACTGAACGATGTCGTTCCGCGGCGACGGCGACGAGGGGGAGGTGACCGGCGAGTCCCCTGCGCCCGCGGGAGGGACGGCGGTCGAGGAGGCGCGCGCGGTGTCGGAGGGCGCGTCGCCCACCGCCAGCTCACCCGTCGACCAGCGTCCCCGTCGCTTCGTTCTCCTCGGGACACCCAACTCCGGCAAGTCGACCCTCTTCAACCGGATGACCGGAGCCCGGAGCCGCATCGCCAACTTCCCCGGGGTGACCGTCGACGCCATCGAGGGACAGCTCCGCCTTCCCTCGGGTGAGGCGACCCTCACCGATCTGCCGGGTACTTACACTCTCGATCCCCTGAGCCCCGACGAGGCGATCGCCCTGCGCGTGCTGCGAGGCGAGGTCGATGATGCGCCCGACGGAGTCGTGGTGGTGGCCGACGCGACCACCCTGAGGAGGTCTCTGGGGCTCGTGCTGGAGGTGCTGGGCACGGGAGTGCCGGCGCTGGTCGTCCTCACCATGATGGATGAGCTGGCAACGCGCGGGGGATCGGTGAGCACGGCCGAGCTCTCGCGGCTCCTCGGCGCGCCGGTGGTGGGGGTGGTGGCCAGCCACGGCGTGGGAATCGACATCGTGCTCGACCTCCTCGAACGGCCCGAGACCTGGGAGCGGCCGAGAACGCCGCCGCCCATGACCGCGGAGGATCGCTTCGCCCGCGCCGACCTCCTGGTGGCGGCCTGTGTCAAGGAGCCGCGGACCTCGGGCAATCCCACCGATCGCATCGACCGGGTGCTGCTCCATCCCGTGGCGGGCTTCGCGATCTTTCTCGCGGTGATGTTCTTCTTCTTCCAGGCCATGTTCACCTGGACGGCGCCTCTGATGGATCTCCTCGAGGCGGGCTGCGAGGGTCTCGGGTCGCTCGTCTCGGCGGTGCTGCCCGATGGCTTCGTACGAAGCCTTCTCGTCGACGGCATCATCGCCGGGGTGGGAGGCGTGATCGTCTTCGTGCCCCAGATCGCGCTGATCCTTCTTCTCATCAACGTGCTCGAGGGGGTCGGCTACATGGCGCGGGCCGCGTTCGCCATCGACCGCTTCATGGGCTGGATGGGCCTCGAAGGAAGGTGCTTCGTGGCGCTCCTGTCGTCGTACGCCTGCGCCATCCCCGGCATCATGGCCACGCGTACCGTGCCCGATCCGAAGAGCCGCCTCGCCACGATCCTCGTGGCTCCGTTCATGACCTGCTCGGCGCGGCTCCCCGTCTACACCCTGCTCATCGCGGGCTTCGTGCCGGCAACGGTGGTTGTGGGACTCTTCGATCTCCGCGGGCTCGTCTTCTTCGGGCTCTACCTCCTGGGTGCCTTCTCCGCGGTGGCGGCGGCGTTCCTGTTCAAGAAGGTGCTCCTCCGCGGGCCATCGATTCCCTATGTGATGGAGCTGCCCCCGTACCGCATTCCGCGGCCACAGGTCGTCCTGCGTCAGACCTGGTGGGGGATCCGCGGCTTTCTCAGGAAGGCGGGGACGGTGATCCTCGCCGCGTCGGTGATCCTGTGGGTGTTGCTCACCTTCCCCGGCGTGGAGGCACCGGCCACCGCCACCGAGTCCGAGGCAAACGCGCTCGCCCTCGAGGGGAGCTACGCCGCGCAGCTCGGCAAGGGCATGGAGCCCGTGCTCGCGCCCCTCGGCTTTGACTGGAAGATCGGCGTCGGGCTCATCGGCAGCCTCGCCGCCCGCGAGGTCGTGGTGGCGACCCTCGCCCAGATCTACTCGTTCACCGGCGACGAAGACGACACCGCCGGCCTCGCCGAGCGCATGAGCCGGGAGACCCATGCCGACACCGGCGAGCCCGTCTACGGCCTCGGCACCGTCCTCGCGCTCCTCGTCTTCTTCGTCTATGCGCTCCAGTGCGTCTCGACCCTGGCCGTCATCCGGAGAGAGACGAACTCCCTCTTCTGGCCGGCGTTTGCCTTCAGCTTCATGCTCGCGCTCGCGTACGGAGCGGCGTGGGTGGTGAAGGGGGTCGCGGGGTAGGGGGGGAGAGGTCACCCGATCCTCGCCAGATACTGGGTTGGGCTGAGCGAGAAGTTCCGCGACAAGGAACCTGCAAGGCCGAAGAGCCTCGGTGCCCGGCGGAACGCGAACACGCGGTAGAGGTGATAGCGCTCAGCCTCTTGCTCCGACACGGCGACCTCGTTCCTCGTCACGAAGAACGGTGTCTGCGCGCCGTACCGCGTGGTCTTTACCTCGATCAGGCGCTCGCGGCCAGACGTCTCGTATGAGAGGACATCGTACCCGGCACCGTCGCCGCGTGTCTTCGATATGTGCTCGATCTTGTTCGCGAGGCGCTCCTGGTGCGCAGCGATGAGCCGCGCTCGCTCGAAGTTCACGACGTAGTCCTCTCCGGCCGCACCCAGGGCCGCGTTCATTGACTCGCGGCGAATGTAGTCGACTCTTGGCTTGCGGAGGGTACTGAATGGGGCCAACGGGTTCTCGCGAGCCCTGTCAACGCGACCTCGAGCCGCCGGTGGAGCCACCAGTGACGAAAGGATGTCATCGACGGAAGGAATCGATACGTCCGTACTTACATCTGTTGCCACGAGAGCCTCGATCTCGGACGAAGCGTCGAGTCGTGCCACAACTGCTTCGAACAACAGCCGCTGGTAGTTCGAGAAGGGCTTGTAGCCTTGGATGTAGGGAAGTCCCAGCTCGATCAAGACTGCGCTGATGTTCCCGTGCTTGCGCTCGATTGCGGGTTCGCTTCGCCCATTGAGTAATGGTTGGAGCCTCCTCCGATGCTCAGCCTTGCTGTAGGCCTCGCCGCGCAATTCCGCCGACAGCATATCGAAGTAGTCGGCGACAGTGGCTTCGACCTCTTCGATGGACCAGTCGACAGGCAAAGGACACAACTCCTTCCGGAACGGATCGGACTTCAGCCGCGGCGCCTCGGCGCCGTCCGCTGCGACCGCTTGTTGGCTCTCGTAGCTACTTCGTTGATCACGAAGTTCATTACAGCAACAAACGACTGAGTGTCCAAAAAGTAGTTGGGGTACGCCTTCCGAAGCGCGGCAATGGGGCCGGCCGAAACGAGTACGGCTTCGACGGCCTCGCCAGCCCTGGTGCGCTGTTCCACTGCGTCGTACTGTAATCCACGTTCGCTTGCTCAAGGCTCGCTACGGCGTATGGACGAATCGTGACCGTCCGGTTAGTGGAGTCCAAAACAATCAGATGATAGGCGCCTTGACCGCGCTCGGTGGTAATTCGATCCGCCGCGATTGCGAACCCCTGGAGACGCTGTAAGACGTGCAATCTCGCCTCAGTGGCCGCAACATCTGCGAATACTGCTGCTCGATCCCGTTCCTCGAACCCCGGAACGGGCGCGGTACCCTCAATCTGTGCAAGAGCAGCGCTCGCCTTGGCGAAGAACTCTCGCCACTGCTGATCGCCTTGCCCTGCCTTCAGAGCTTGACCGAGAAAGGTCCCCATCGTCTCGACTGCCGTCGCCCATGCGTGCTGCTTCTGCGTACGCAGTTGCAGCTCGAGCGATAGACCGTCGTAGGCCGAGGCGCGACTATTCACATATCGGTAGATGAGATGCACTCCACGGTACCCGTCGTCCTTGGGCTCATCGATGTAGTTCTTGGAGTTAGTAAGCACATGTTCGAAAGTGGAATTCCGATAGCTGCGTTCAAGTTTGCGCACTCGCTTTATCGATGTCAGAACCGCTCGCAACCCCGCGATATCCTGCATGCGGGCAAGTTGCATTCCCTCAAACCGCTGCAATTTCAGGATGATGGAGGGAGCGCGCCTGAGGCGTTGGGCGACGATCGTGTCTCCGAAACCATTGCGAAGCTTGGCCCTTACTATAGCGTGGCTTGAAACGTGTTCATCGGATAGCCATGACAAGCGCGCCAGTTCGCGAGGACCTCCGCAGCCCACGCTTGATCCTCGAGAGAAAAGTCCTGCGGATTTGCGAGGATTTCCCCGGCCCTACTCACCTGACTCCTGGAAAATTCAGGCTCTACAAATGCCATCAGTCATGATCTCGAGAGAGCTGACGCTTGGCATCAGCCGCGGCGCGAAGCGCCGTCGGCTGCATGCTGTTGTTAGGCAGAGTGCGCGCCCCCGATGGTCGAGCCCGAAGTGGCCAGCATCGAACCATCGCTACCCCCGGACCCGAACAAAGAAATTGAGGGCCGTGGCACACCAGTAGAGTCCGACGCCGAACACGGCGTGGGTCGCGAAACTCTTCACTCTCGCCTGCGTCGGGTTGGCGGTCTTCGATGCCGCCACGCCAAGCCCGAGCGCGGGCTGCATCACGCACATCGGAAAGACCACGGTGCCGATGCCCCACAGCAGGGCCGGCCAGAAGGCGGGCTCAGCCATCCAGGCGCGAGACACGACGAGCAGGAATCCAACCCCAAGGCCGGCACCGATCGTGTAATGCGCAACCCAGCCGAACGCGCACTCCAGCCGCATCGGTCGGGCGTCCGAAATGCTCGCGTGCCGGAAAGTTCCGCTCGGCATGTGCCGAAGCCAGCGGCCGAGCAGACAGTAGTTGAGCGATGGAATGCCGAACGCGAGCTTCAGAAACAGATTCCAGAGGTCCATCAGCAGGCTCGCGCCCACTCCGATCGCCACCGCACTCAACAAGTCTCGACCTTGCGCCATCATCCGTTGCTCCGCTACCTCCTCTGCTGCCTAACTAGTATTCGACAGGTCCGTGTAACTCCACCATCCCGGGCGAGCTCGCCCGGGTAACGCTCCAGCGTCAGCGACCGGTGACCTGCCCAACTCCCATCTCCGCTCGGGCTTCGGCGGGTCCGCGTCACGAGCAACCGCGATGATGCAGGTCTGGCGAATCCTCGGCACCTCCCTCGAGGGCGAAGTCGGCCTGGCCCGGTCCAAGTGTAGTCGGACTGAGAGGAGGGTCGATTGAGGACGTCCTGACTTCCTTGTGGCAAGGAAACACCTGGACAGTCAGGTTGGCGAAGGACACAGGAGGGAGTCGCGGTCGGGAAGGCGGAACTGGCCGAGAGAACGAGGGACTCCTGGCGTCTCTGCCGTCTTGGAGCAACCCACCGGAATGCCGGGGATCGGTCAACGTCCATGGACTACCGCAGGAGACGAGCATGAAATCCCTCCGCCCCCGCACCGTGGTCAGGGGATACCTGGCCCCTGGCACAATCAACCATATCCAGGGCACTTGGGCAATCCGCGAGGGCAGGGATTTGCAGCGAGCTCGAGAGGGGCGGCACGGCCGGAGGGAGACCCTTGCTCCCAATGACTTACAGGTGACGGACGTCCGTCACTTTGGCGATGCCAGCTGGCCCCGGCTCGAGCCAGCGCCAAGCCGATCGGTCCTCGAGCCGAGCTTGGCCGTGTCGCGCTTGCTCATCCCGGGACAGGAGCCGAGGACTGTCAGTCCCAAGTGTCTCCATACGCCTGCCTTCCGCCTTTTTTCGATTTCGTGTTCGGTTCCGTGCCGCTTCCGTATTCCCACGGTTGACGGGGGATCGGCCCCATCGTCCCGGATCGACGCGAAAGGAACCGGACCATGCGAGCACACCGGAAGATCTGTCTCGGGCGCCTGATGGTCGCTCTGGCCGTCCTGTCGTGCGCGGTCGCTGCGCACGCGGGGTCGCCCTTCGATTTCCAGGTCCCGAGGGCCGTCTTCATCGGACCCCATCCGGGCGACGTCCTGGACCGGAGCGCGATCTGCGGGGGGGACCTGAACGGGGATGGTCTCCTCGATGTCGTCGCCGCTGGCTCGAGGGGAGATGGCGGACACGTGACCACCTTGCTCGGCGATGGGGAGGGGAACCTGGAGATCCACGGGGTCTACGCCGTCGGCACCGGTCCCGTGCGGGTGGTCGTGAGCGACCTGGACCGGGACGGAGCTCTTGACGCGGTGACCGCGAACCGGGATGGAGCGAGCCTGACGGCTCTCCTCGGGGATGGCTCCGGCGGGTTCGCCTCCAGCGCGTCCATCGATCTTGGCGGCAGCCCCTACGATCTCGTGACGGGAGACTTCGATGGCGACGGGCTCCCCGATCTGGCGGTGGTGCTGTTCGAGCAGGGACGGATCGAGGTGCTCCTTGGCGAAGGAGATGGCGGGTTCTCCGGCATCGGTGGACCGGCCCTCTTCCTCGACTATGGATCGAGGATCATCGCGGCGGATCTGGACCGGGATGGCCGTGCGGATCTCGCGGTGAGTGCCGATGACGTCCTCACGAGCCTGCTGGGAAACGGCGACGGGACGTTCCGGATCGGTCCGGTCTTCTCGGCCAGCGCCCCCGTGGGGGACCTCGCCGTGTCCGACCTCGACGAGGACGGCAATCCGGACGTGGTGGGCACCGATGGAGGGGCAGAGAGCCGGATCGTCGTGCTCCTCGGGGACGGCACCGGAGCGTTCACGGAAGGAGAGGGCCTCACCGCCACCCACGTCACCTCGCTCACGATCGCCGATCTCGATGGCGATGGCCACCAGGACGTCGTGCTCCGGGCGTCGGCGGGCCTGGTCTGGGCGCGAGGCGACGGCCAGGGACGGTTCGAGCCGCCGCGGCGGGCGGGGGGCGTCTCGAGCTACCTGGTCCGTCCCGGCATCGTCGTCGGCGACATGAACGGGGATGGCGCGAACGACGCGGTCCTGGCGGGCGAGTCGGGCCCGGGGATTCTCCTCGCGGACTGTCCGGGGGAGTTCTCCCGCCCGCGATCCATTCCTCACGAGTACCCCCTCGGGGGAACGGCGGCCGGCGACTTCGACGAGGACGGAAGGCTGGACCTGGCCCTGACCGATCAGGGCGAGAACTCGACGGACTGGGGCTCCTGGACGGTCCGCCTGGGGACGGGTACGGGCGACTTCGGGGATCCGGTGGTCACCGAGGTCGAGATCGGCGAGGGTCCCCCGCGGCCCATGCTCGTGTACGTGGCGGACATGAACCTCGACGGGCACGAGGATCTGGTGTTGGGAGGTGGATACAGCTCGGTCGCCCATGTCCTCGTCGGCGACGGCACGGGTTCCTTCGAGGTGCTCCAGGACTGCTCCGCCTTTCTGGGCGTCACCCAGCGGGAGCTCTCGATCCGGGACTTCAACGGCGATGGCTGGCCCGACGTGGCCGGCCTGGGCTGGGGCTACGACCGCCTCTGCGTGGTCCTCAGCGACGGATCGGGAGGATTCCTGCCGGTCTCGAACTTCGATACCGACCCCAACTCGATCGCGCTGGTCGACATCGACGTCGACCAGGACGGCGACCTCGATCTCGCGCTGTCTCAGGAACGGTGAGTCTTCTCGTCGGGGACGGATCCGGCTCCTTCCTGGAGGAGCAGAGCATCGACGTCGGCTTCCGCGGTCCGCTCTGTCTGGGGGTGGCGGACCTCGATCTGGATGGCCACGACGATCTCGTCGCGATCCACTGGAGTCGCTTCGCGGTGCTCCGCTCCGATGGCACGAGCTCCTTTCCTGCGAGCATCGAGAACTTCATCGGCGCCGGCAGCGGGGGCCTCTGTGACGTCATCGCCGCCGACTTCTATCAGGATGGCTATCCCGATCTCCTTCTCTCCGCGACCCTCCTCGTTAACCGTGGGCGGAGTCCCGTGGCGGCGCGACGGGGCAACGTCAACGCCCTGGGAGGTGCGATCACGGATGTCCTGTTCGTGAACGACCGGAGCGGCGTGGAGGATGGACGTCGCGTCGTCCTGGGAACGGACGAGCGCCTGACGCTCCGCATCGTCGCGCCTCCTTCCCTCGTCCCCGGAACGGCACGCTACGTGATCTACGCCTGGAGGGGGGAGCCGGGGGATTCCTCGTTGTGGCTGCCTCACGCGTTGGGGCCGCTGGCTCTTCCGTGCGCGCTCGTGCCCACATGCCGGCGTACGCGGCCGGCCCCCACGCGGCAAGTCCTTCTTGATGCCGTCGATCCGATGTTCCGCGAATCGGTTCCGCCAGCGGCCAACGGTGTGCGGCTTGATGCCGAGCTCGTCCGCAATGTCGCCGCTTGTCTTTCCCTTAGCCGCAAGAAGCACGATCTGCGCGCGTTCCGCTTGCCGTTTCGGTACGCTTCGGCTTCGAGCCCAGATCTGCAACGTCTTCCGTTCGGCCGTGGTCAACTTGATTTCGATGGCTATTCGCATGGGCGTTTCCCTCCGAGAGGATATACGGAGAGAAGCCCAAGAACAGCAAAAGAATATGCCTATTATTTAGGCATCAGACCACTAGCCGGCAGCCGCAGCACCTCCCCTGCCTTCAACTCCACCCGCTCCACGTGGCCCGTGAAGGGATCTCCTTCGCGCACGATCGCGTGGACATGCGTCGCGGATCCGGCGTGCGTCATGACCCCGGCGCCCTGGGCCGAGTAGATCCCGACGAGGGTCCCCGAGACGGCGTCGAGGTGCTTCTCGAACGGTGGAGGGTCGGGCGCCCGGCCGAGCATCCGGGCCCGCATGGGGCAGTCCCCGGCGAGGACGTGGAGCCCGAGATGTTGCAGCGGTCCGTCGATGGTGAAGACGAACGGAGCGTCGAGGTCGATTCCCTTCGAGCGCGCCGCCCGCGCGAGGAACGCGTCGAGCTCGGAAGCATCGACGTCCTCGTCGATCGTCACCTCCAGCCATCGTGGAACCGTCGAGGCGAACAGCACGGTCGCCGACGCGTCACCTGCGTCGTGTCGGGTCTCGACACGCGTCCCGTCGATGGCCCGCGTCATCCAGACCTCGCCGTCGTGGATCGTGACCTCGCCCTCGAGGTCGGCGAGGGCCCCGACGGCGTAGACGTCCCTGCGCGCGACATCGGCGACCTGGACCCGCCCCTGACTCTCGCCATCCCGCAGCGCCTCGCGCAGGGTTCCCCACTGCTCCACCTCGGGCCGGGGGCTCGACTCGTCGAGCGACGCGCAACCGGAGAGAGACAGGCCGAGAGCAATCGTGATCGTGAGATACCGCGCCACCCTATTGCAGCTTCTCCAGCAGGCCTCCGGCAAGCAGGTGGCTCCTTCTCTGGGTTCTCGGGCCGGGGGCCCGGGGCTCTCAGGGCCAGCCCGGGCCTGGCCTCCCGTGCCGAATGCATCGTGCGCGGGCATTTTGCACGACAAAGTGCCCGCGGCTTTCCCCGAGACACCTCCCCACCTTCCTCCGAATGGGATACTGTATCCCTGCCCGGCGCGTGCACCGATGTGCAATTGTCACGGGACAAAGGCGCCGCGCCGGTGCCGGCCCCCCAGTGCGAAAGGACCGCCATGGAGGTCAAGACCACCGCCTGCCCGCTCGACTGCCCGGACTCCTGCACCCTCGACGCGACGGTCGAGGACGGCAAGGTCGTCAAGCTCGACGGCAACCGGATCAACCCCGTGACCGGCGGGTACATCTGCGCCAAGGTGCGGAAGTTCCCGCAGCACGTTCACGGCAGCGAGCGGCTCCTCTCGCCCGCGGTGCGGGTGGGAAAGAAGGGAGCGGGTGAGTTTCGCGACGTCTCGTGGGACGAGGCCCTCGACCTCATCGCGGGAAAGCTCCGGGAGGCCCGGGGCACCCACGGCGGCGAGTCGATCCTCCCCCTCTGCTACGGCGGCTCCAACGGCTACCTCACCCAGGACACCATCGATCTGCGTCTCTTCACCCGCCTCGGCGCCTCGCGCATCCTGAGGACGGTTTGCGCGATGCCCACGACGACGGCTGCGACGGGCCTCTACGGCAAGATGCCGGGCGTTGGCTACGAGGACTACACCAAGGCCAAGCTCATCACGCTTTGGGGCGTCAACCCCTCCGCCTCGGGCATCCACATCCTCCCCTACATCAACCGGGCCCTGGAGAGTGGCGCCAAGCTGGTGGTGGTCGACCCGAGGAAGAACCGGCTTGCGCGCAAGGCCGACCTCCACCTCCAGCCGTGGCCGGGAACGGATCTTCCGCTCGCGCTCTCGATCATGCACTGGCTCGACGAGAACGGGAAGGTCGACCACGCATTCCTGGCCGAGCACGCGACCGGTCACGACGAGCTCCTCCGGCGCGCGGCCGCGTGGCCCGTCGAGAAGGCCGCGAGGATCTGCCGCATGGACGCCCGCACCATCGTCTCCTTCGCGACGATGTACGCCGAGGCGAGCCCGGCCGTGCTCAAGTGCGGCTGGGGCCTCGAGAGGAACCGGAACGGCGGCTCGGCGGCGGCGGCGGTCCTCGCCCTTCCCGCGGTGGCGGGCAAGTTCGGGGTGCGCGGCGGCGGCTATACGATGAGCAACGCCGGCGCCTGGACCATGGATCCCGCCCGGGCCGCGGGGGCCGTGCCGGAGAACGGCGCCCCACGCCCCCGAGACGTCAACATGAACCAGACCGGGCGCGTGCTGGTCGAGGCCGATGATCCGAAGGTCATGGCCCTCTTCGTCTACAACTGCAACCCGCTGGCCATCCTCCCCCGGCAGGAGCTGGTGAGACAGGGACTCGAGCGCGAGGATCTCTTCACCGTGGTGTTTGACCAGGTGATGACCGACTCGGCTCGCTACGCCGACGTGGTCCTGCCCGCCACGACCTTCCTCGAACACCAGGAGATCCGCCGGGGCTACGGGTCGATGGTGCTGCTGGAGGGCCATCCGGTGATCGACCGGGTAGGAGAGTCGCGTCCCAACGTGGAGGTGTTTGCCGCCCTCGAGGAGCGGCTCGGGCTGCGCCGCCCGGGCGACCTCACCAGCGAGGATGCCATCACCGAGGCGCTTCTTTCCCAGACGGGTCGGGGCGGCGCCCTGCGGGAGGCCCTCGATCGGGACGGCTACGCCTACCCCGAGTGCGGCCCCTTGCCCCAGCAGTTCGTCGACTCGTTCCCGCGAACCCCCGACCGCAAGGTGCACCTCGTCCCCGAGACGCTCGATCGCGATGCGCCCGACGGCCTCTACGTCTACGGCGAGGATCCCGGCACCGCAGAGTTTCCTCTCGCGCTCATCTCGCCCGCCAGCGAGCGGGCGGTGAGCTCGACCCTCTTCCAGCTCGAGAGAAACGAGGTACCCCTCGAGATCGCCGCCTCCGACGCCAAGGCGCGAGGCATTTCCGAGGGCGATCTGGTGCGTGTGTTCAATTCCTTCGGCGAGATCGTGTGCACGGTCACCCTCAGCTCCGAGATGAAGGACGGGCTCGTGTTGCTGCCCAAGGGGCTCTGGAGCCACCACACCCGGAGTGGCAAGACCTCGAACACGCTCTGCCCCGACACCCTCACCGATCTCGGTGGCGGCGCCTGCTTCAACGATGCGAGGGTGCAGGTCGAGAAGGCGTAGGGCGTCAACCCTCGTCCAGGACCCTGCGTGCCTCCGACAGGAGCTCTCGTGGCGAGAAGGGTTTGTGGAGGAGCACGACCTGCTCTCCGGAGACTCCCATGAGGGGGCCCTCGTGGGAGTAGCCGGACATGTAGATCACCTGGAGTCCCGGGCGGATCACGCCGAGCCGCTTCACGAGCTCCGGCCCGGAAAGTCTGGGCATGACCACGTCGGTGATGAGGAGATCGATGGCCTTGCCGTATTCCTGCACCACGCGGAGGGCGTCCTCACCGTCGCGGGCGCTCAGCACCCGGTAGCCCTGTCCGAGGAGGGCCGTCGCGAAGAGCTGACGAATCTCCTCGCCGTCCTCCACCAGGAGGACGGTCTCTCCTCCTCCGACAGCCGGGCGTGCACGGGGTGCGGCGCGCGGATCCACCGGTTTGGCCCAGCTCCGCGGAAGGAGCACCTGGACCGTGGTCCCGGTAGCGGGCGCGCTCTCGATCACGGCACGACCACCGTTTTGCTCGGCGATGGCATGAACCGTGGCGAGACCGAGGCCCGTTCCTTCGCCGAGCGGCTTGGTGGTGTAGAAGGGATCGAAGGCGCGATCGAGCTGCTCCGGGCTCATGCCCTTGCCCGTGTCGGAGACACGCAGGGTTACGTACTCGGCGGGCGCCAACCGGGCGAAGGGAGCGCGCCGGGTGACCTTCCGGGTCGATACGGTGATGGTGATGCGACCCCCGTGGGGCATGGCATCCCTGGCATTTGCGCCCAGGTTGACCACGAGCTGCTCGAGCTGGCTCGGATCCGCCTCCACCGTCAGGGGTGCTTCGGAGAGCTCGAGCACCAGCTCGATGTGCTCGCCGATCAGCCGTCGGAGGAGCTCGCCGAGCCGCTTCACCAGAGAAGCGAGATCGATGGGGCGGGGCTGGATCGGCTGGCCACGGCTGAAGGCCAGGAGCTGCCGGGTAAGGGCAGTGGCACGCTCGGTCGCCAGGCGGATCTCCTCCACGTGGTGGATGTCGGGGGCGCCACTCTCGATCTCTTCCTGCAGGAATTCGGCGTGGCTCAGGATCACCACGAGCAGGTTGTTGAAATCGTGGGCAACCCCTCCTGCCAGACGCCCCACGGCCTCGAGGCGCTGGGACCTGCGCAGCTCGACCTCGATCCGTCTCCGTTCGCTGATCTCGCGCCAGACCACATGCAGGATGAGCTTCTCTCCGCTGGGGACGCTGGTGAGCTGGACCTCCACCGGGAACACCTCCCCGTCAGCGCGGATGTGATCCCATTCGAAGCGGTGGCTCCCTTTCTCGAAGGCGATCTCGATCATCTCGTTGGCCTTCTCGAAGGAGTCACGGCCGTCGGGCTGGCGAGGAGGGGAGAACTCGCCGGGATGGGCGCGCAGGCCTCCGTCCTCGGTCTGCCCCCGGTAGCGCTCGAGGAGGGCCTCCTTGGTGGCAAACCGCAGCATCTTCACCGCCGCCGGATTGCAGTCGACGAACCGATCGCCTTCGATGACGAGGATGGCATCGGGCGAATGCTCGAACAGCTCCCGGTAAGTATCGCTGCGTGAATCCCGAGGCATCGTTCCCGCCTCCCCTGCCGGGCTATTTCTCGTATCGCGGCTCGTACAGCTGCACCTCGACCCCACCGGGCATGGCGAAGCGGGTCACGAGGCCGAAGCCCTCGTCGGTGATTCCGCAGGTGAACTCGACACCCTTACCCTTCAGCTCCTTCACCGTCTTGGCGAGGTCCTTGCAATGGAACGAGATGCTGTGGGTACCGGCGGCGGCGTCCTCCTCGGCCGGGTGGCAGCCCATATCGGCCTCGGGGAGAGCGAAGATGAGCCAGCCTCCACCGACATCGGTGGCGGGGAAGCCGAGCTTGTCGCGAATGAACGCCCGCAGAGCCTCTGGTTCGGTCGAATAGAACATGGTGTGCACGCCCTGGATCACGGCTCCTCCTCTCCCCCTGCTTGCCGGGCAGCAATCATGCTCGGGCTCGATTCGGGAACGCCCTGGCAAACGGGGGCTGCTCTCGTCAGGAAATGGTCCGGTAATGGAACCGATTCTAGCCCCGGCACTCCGGAAAGCACAAGCTCGTCGGACGGGCCTTGCGCAAACCGCTCGCCCGGGAGGGATTCGATGGATGACGGCCATGTCGTGGCCGGAGCTTCCGTCGAACCGCTTCGCGAGGATCGATGTCAATTGCGCGTGAAGACTCCTTGCATTTCCTTGACATTTCGGCGCAAGACATCGAGCAGGTCGCCCTCCGCGGGCAGGTCGAGCGCGGGATCGATGACCGCCACGCGAACACCGAGGCTCCCGAGACGCTGGTGGATGAGCGCGAGCGGGTCGGCCTCCCACAGCATCCAGCGCGCGGGATGGCCCTCGAGGATTCCTTCCAGCTCCTCCCACATGTCCGGCGAGGGAATCTCGTGGGGCTCCCAGGCGACGCTGCGGAGGTTCAGGCCATAGCGGCGGCCCAGGTACGAGTAGACGGGATGCGAGGCGAGAAGGGGCGACGCGGCCGCGTCGGAGCAGACCTCTTCGAGCTCCTGGTCGAGGGCGAGCAGGTCTTGCTCCAGGCGGGCCAGATGGGCGCGAAACGTCTCGGCATCCCGGGGCCATTTCCGGGAGAACGCCTCCTCGATGGCCCGGGCCTGAAGGATGGCGAGGCGGGGATCGAGGCAGGTCGTGAACGCCGTCCCGCGGTGAGCGTGCTCTCCCGTGGGGCCGTGAGCGTGGATGATCTCGTCATCGATGACGAGGAGGCGATCCCGGAATGCCGCACAGGTGTCGACGAGGCGGGAAGGAGCCAGAGACACGTTGTCGGTCCAGCCCGCGTGGACGGTGGCGTCGAGGAGGACCAGGTCGGCCTCCTGGTAGGCAGCGATGGTCCCGTCGTCCGGAATCCAGGTGGTGGGATCGGCACCGTCCGGCGCCGGGAAGCGGACCGTGACCCGCTCGCCGGCGATGTGCCCGGCGAGGGACCGGAGCGCATCGCTGACCGTGAGCACGGTGCGCGGTCTTGCCCGGCCTTCCGTGTCCGGTGCCGTCGCGGTGTCGCCGGTGGAGCGGAAGCAGCTCCCGCTCGTCAGGCCCCAGGCCGTCACCAGCGCCATCAGTGCCTTCCGGGGAAGGGCGATCCGCATCTCGATCACCTCAGAAAAAAGGTCCGGATGGCGTCGGCTCCGTAGCGATTCACGATTGCCGTCAGCATCAGGACCAGCGTTCCACTCAGGAGAAACACCCCCACGATCTCCGAGGCGAGGATGGCCGCCACGCGCCCGCGATCGCCCCCGATCCTGAAGAGGGTGCTCCTCTCCCTCCGTCGCGATCGGAGAGAGAGAAGAAACACCAGCGCCGTCACGAGAAGAGTGGAGAAGCCCAGAAGCGCCATTCCGGCCACCACGTAACGGCGCACCTCGAGGATCGTGGCCAGGAGCTCGTCCATCACCTCCGCCGGATCCACGATCTGTACGATCTCGTCCGGCCCGAGGTAGCGGCCGCGCAGGAGTGTTCCCGATCTCGCGTCGTGAGGCACCACGATGGCACCCGTGACGGGAAACTCCCCTTCGTCGCCGTGGGAGTGAAACGTGACCACGTTCTCGCGAGTGATCTCGCCATACTCCACCACCGATGCATTGGCGACGATGGTCCTCTCATCGCGAAGGAGGACTCCGGCCGCCGCCCGGGGATCGCCCAGATCCTGGTGACCGTGGATGAGCCCCTCCATGACCCATGATGCCCGCACATCCAGGAACACGGCGTCGTCGTCGGGTGTGCCCGCGGGGCGGAGAACGCCCACCACGTGCATCTTCAGGGGGTAGGCCCCGGTGAAGTCGAAGACGCTCCGGGGCGAGGAAATCAGGGTGTCTCCCGGGTGCGCATCCAGGGATCGGGCCGCCGAGGCACCCAGGACGCACTCCCCCAGGAGTCCCATCCAGCGGCCGCTCGTCAGCTCCAGTCCCCGGAGCGCGAAGTAGTCCAGGGTCGTTCCCACGATGGTGTGATCGCGGATCCGGAAACGGGTGTGCAGGGGAATGGCGAGAGCCAGACCGGAATCGGCGACGCGGCTGATCTCGCGCGATCGCATGCTCTCCGGTGAGCCGGAATCGAAGTAGAGGCTGTTGAGCGTGAGCTCGAGAGGGCTCCCCTTCTGGCCGAGGAGGAGAGGCGTCGCCTGGGCGCGGAGGGTGAGCTGATGCGCGGTCTGGCGCACGATGGCCTCGATGCCGATGGGCAGGAACCCCACCAGGGTGATCGAGGCCATCAGAATCACCGTCTTGACCTTGTGGTAGACGAGGTAGCGCCAGGCCAGGAAGAAGACATGGTTCATGTCCCCTCCTCGCCGTCCCCGGTTCGGCCGAAATCGAGGACGCGATCGAACCGGCCGAGGATCGCCTCGTCGTGAGTGGCGAGAAGGAGCGTCGAGCCTCGTCGCTGGCGGTCCTGGAACAGGATGTCGAGGACATGGTCGCGGTTGCCAGGATCGAGATGACCCGTGGGCTCATCGGCGAGGATCACGGGCGGCTCGGTCAGGAGCGCCCGGCATACGGCGACCCTCTGCCGCTCGCCCTGGGAAAGACGGTTCACCTTTCGGGTGAGCTTGTCGCCGAGGCCGACTTCCTGGGTGAGCTGTCGTGCCCGGCGGCGGACCTCTCCGTGGAGATGCAAGGCCGAGCTGATCCGGTAGGGAAGCAGGATATTCTCCAGGACGTCGAGGTAGTCGAGCAGCTCGAAGTCCTGGAAGACGAGGCCGAGGTGGCGGGCGCGGAAGCGTCGCCGGGCCGGATGGTCGAGGGTGGTGATCTCCGAGCCGTGGAGGACGATCTTCCCCGAATCGGGAGAGAGGACACCGGCCAGGAGGTCGAGGAGCGTCGTCTTGCCGGAGCCGCTCGGGCCGATGAGGGCCACCGCAGAGCCGGGGGCGACCACGAGACTCTCGAGAGAGAGCAAGAAGTCACCCCCGCGGTAGCGAAACCGCAGCGACGAGACGGTGATCTCGGGAGTGGCGGTGCTCATCTGCGGGAGAGAACGATCCCTTCGTCCGATCGGTTCAAGCGTGCCGGCGACGGTCGTGAGTATAATCCGGCCATGCGCTCGCGACGCCAGGCTCCCGAGATCATGGACGGTCCCGATCTCGACGAGACCGCCCATCGGGCGGCGCTCGCCGGGCTCGATCGCATCCACACCGCGAGTCGATCGGTGGCCTGTCTCCTGCCCGTGGTGCGTCGTTGCCTCGGGCGGGCCGCGACTCCCGCCCGTCTTCTCGACGTGGCCTGCGGAGGCGGCCGACTGGGGCTGGAGCTGGCGCGGAGAGCGGCGCGGGAAGGACATGCGATCGAGGTGACGGGATGTGACCGGAGTCCGCTGGCGCTGGAGAGAGCCCGGGAGCTGGCCGTTTCCTGGAGGGTGCCCGCCCGTTTCGTGCCTCTCGACGTGCTCGGTGATTCCCTTCCCGCAGAGCAGGACATCGTTCTCTGCTCGCTCTTTCTCCATCATCTCACCGAGGACGAGGCGGTCGCGCTTCTCCGCAAGATGGCCGGGGCCACGCGGGATCTCCTCCTCGTCACCGATCTTCTCCGCACGCGCACGGGACGACTCCTGGCCGCGACCCTGCCCCGTCTCTTGACCCGGTCGTCCATCGTGCACGAGGACGCCGTGACCTCGATGGGGGCCTCTTTCACGCGGGACGAGCTCGCGCATCTCGCGGATCGCGCCGGGCTTTCCGGCCACGAGATGCGGCTGCGCTTTCCCGGGTGGGCGCTCCTGACCTGGAGGCGGCCCCTGTGATCGAGTCGCGCCAGGATGTCGTGGTCATCGGGGCCGGGCCTGCGGGGTCGGTGGCGGCGCTTGCCCTGGCACGGAGCGGCCGGGAGGTGCTCCTCGTGGACAAGGCGCGCTTCCCCCGGTTCAAGGTGTGTGGCTGCTGCCTGAGCGCGAAGACCGTGGGCGTGTTGCGCGGGCTCGGCCTCGGAGATCGACTCGACGCGAGCGGGGCGTGGGAGCTCTCGCGCTTCCGTGTCGCGGCGCGCGGGCGGCGGCTCGAGCTTCCGCTGCCGTCCGGCACGGCCCTGACCCGGTCCGCGCTCGATTCTCTCCTCGCCAATGCGGCCCGGGAGGCGGGAGCCCGCTTCCTCGACGCCACCCGCGCCACGGTGTTAAGAACGGTGCCTGGCACCGTTCTTAACACCTCGCGACTGGCAAGAACGGTGCCGGCAAGAACGGTGCCTGGCACCGTTCTTGCCGGGGACCCACGCCGGGTGACGCTGGACGACGGCGAGAGGAGGGCCGAGATCGAGGCAGGCCTCGTTCTGGTGGCCGACGGCCTGGCGGGTACGGCGTTCACCACCGAGGAGGCGATGCCCGTCGTGCACCCGACGTCACGACTCGGGGCCGGCGCCATCCTCGAGGGCTCCCCCGCGGCAACGGTGGAGCCGGGGGTCGTGCACATGGCGGTGGGTCGGGGTGGATACGTCGGCATGGTGCGGGTGGAGGATAGAAGCGAGAGTGGCCGTGGCGAGGCGCTCCCGCGGGTGGCGGTGGCCGCCGCACTGGACGAGGCTGCCTTGCGCGGCGCCGGAGGCATGGCGACGCTTGCCTGCGAGATCGTGGAGCGTGCCGGTGGCCTCGTTCCGCCCGGACTCGAGGGGGCAACCTGGCGCGGAACTCCGTCTCTGACGCGAAGGAGGCCGGTGTCCCATGCCGGAGTCCTCCTCCTCGGCGACGCCGCCGGATATGTCGAGCCCTTCACCGGTCAGGGAATCGAGTGGGCCGTGCGGTCGGGACTCGAGATCGCGGGCCTGGTGGTGGCGAACGGAAGTGCGCGCCCCCAAGACGGGACGCACGCCCCGTTCCTCGAGGCCGCCTGGCTCTCCCGGCACCGAAGCCTCGTCCTGGCCCGGCAGAGGGCCTGTCGCCTCCTCATTCCGGTGCTGCGACACGAGGGCTGGATGGCGGCCCTCCTCCAGATCGCCTCCTGGAGGCCCACCCTCCTCGCGAGGCTCGTGCGCCACGTCGCGGGGTGAAGGCCCCCGATCCTGGTAGACTGCAGGCTCGCCCCGCCGCCCGTCACAGGACCGACTCTCTCATGGCCACAAGCCCGGCTCGTCTCCTCGGTATCGGCACCGCCCTTCCCGCCCACTCGGTGAGCCAGGAGGACGCCGCGACCCTGGCGCGACAGCTCTGCTGCGATCAGAAGGAGCAGGAGAGATCCGTCCAGGCCCTCTATCGCCGCTCCCTCGTCGAGTCGCGCGGAAGCGTTCTCCTCGGGCCCGAGGACGGCCGGAGCCTCCTCGAGCGACAGTCGCTCTTTGGCCCGAGTCCGACCTCGACGGGCGCGCGCATGGTCGCCTTCGAGGAGCACGCCGGAGGCCTCGCCGCCGCGGCCGCGCGCAAGGCCCTCTCCCGGTGCGCCGTCGCTCCCTCCGATCTCGGGGACCTCGTCACCGTGTCGTGCAGCGGCTTCTTCGCGCCCGGCGTCGACGTGGGCCTCGTTCGAGACCTCGGCCTCGCTCCGGGCACGGGCCGCACCCACGTCGGATTCATGGGATGCCACGGCGCCCTCAATGGCCTCCGCGTGGCCCGCGGGCTCTGTGCCGCCCGTCCCGGATCGCGCACCCTCCTCGTGGCCGTCGAGCTCTGCAGCATCCACTTCCAGTACGGCTGGGAGCCCGAGCGCATCGTGGCCAACGCCCTGTTCGCCGACGGCGCCGCCGCCTGCGTGCTGGGCCCATCGACCGACATCCCGGGCGTTCGGGAGGCCGACTCCTGGAGCCTCCTCGACGTGGGCACCCACCTCTTTCCCGGAACCGAGGACCTCATGACCTGGAAGATCGGCGATCACGGCTTCGTGATGTCGCTCTCCGCGGCCGTGCCCGAGGTGCTCGAGGGCTCGCTGCGCCCCTGGGTGGAGGAGTGGCTGGCGCACAATGGCCTCGGTCTTTCCGACATCGCGTCGTGGGCCATTCACCCCGGAGGACCCCGCATCCTCTCCTCGGTGGAAAAGGCGCTCCTGCTCCCGCGCCAGGCCTGTACCGTCTCCCGCGAGGTGCTGGCGCGTCACGGCAACATGTCGTCTCCGACGGTCCTCTTTCTCCTCGAGCGGCTGCAGGCCCGGCACGCCCCTCTCCCCTGCGTGGCCCTCGCCTTCGGACCCGGGCTCGTGGCCGAGGGAGCCCTCTTCGGCTGAGGGCTCGCGCTCCTGTCCCTTGGCCGCGATCAGGATCCCGCCGCGGCTTCGCTCTCGATCCACTCGGTCACCAGCGCCCGCAGCACATCGAGGGGCACCGGACCCGAGCCCAGCACGACGTCGTGGAAGGACCGGACGTCGAAGCGTGCTCCGAGCCTTTCCTCGGCCTCGACCCGGAGCCTGCGGATCTCCAGCTCACCCATCTTGTAGGAAAGGGCCTGCCCCGGCCAGGAGATGTAGCGATCGACCTCGGTGCCGATCTCGTGGAGCGACAGGGCGGTGCGTTCGGCGAGGAAGTCCACCGCTTGCTGTCGCGTCCATCCGAAGGCGTGGAGCCCGGTGTCGACCACGAGGCGACACGCCCTCCACATCTCGTAGGTGAGCCGTCCGAACTCGTCGTAGGGGTCGTCGTACATTTCCGCCTCGATGCCGAGCCACTCGCAGTAGAGGGCCCATCCCTCGCCGTAGGCCGAGAGGTACTGGAAGCGCCGGAACGGCGGAAGCTCGTCGAGCTCGATGGTGAGCGCGTGCTGCAGGTGATGCCCCGGCACCGCCTCGTGCAGGGTCAGCGCGGTGAGCGCGTAGAGCGGGCGGCTCGGGAGGGCCTGCGTGTTCACCCAGTAGTAGCCGGGCTCGGTCGTCCCCCGGGCCGGCGGCACGTAGCGGCCCGCGGTGTACTTGGGGGCCAGGTGGGCCGGAACCTTTGCCACCCCGTAGGGAAGCCGCGGCAGCTTGCCGAAGAACGCCGGCAGCTTGCCGTCCATCCGCTTGGCGATGAAGGAGGCCTCGGCGAGGAGCTGCTCGGGGGTGCTCGCGTAGAACCGGGGATCGGTGCGCAGAAAATCCAGGAACTCCGCGAAGCTCCCCTCGAAGTCCGCCTCGTGCTGGACCCTTCGCATCTCCTTCTGGATCCGCGCCACCTCCTTCTTGCCGATCTCGTGCACCTGCTCCGGCGACACGTCGAGGGTGGTGAAGGAGCGGACGAGGTGAGCGTAGTACAGGCTGCCCTCCGGAAGCTCGGAGCAGCCCAGCGAAGTGCGACAGCCTGGCCTGTAGTCCGTGACCAGGAACTCGAGAAAGCTCCGGAAAGCGGGCACTGCCGCCTCGACGATGGCGGCGATCCCTTCCCGGGAGAGACGCTCGTGCTCGGAAGGGGGAACGCCCCGGGGAAAGCTCGTGAAGGGAGCGAAAAAGACGCTCTCGGTGGGATCTTCCACCACGTGGGTGGCGATGGAGGTCTCGTAACCCTCGAGCACCACCCGGGGCAGCGTCATGCCGCGCTCGAGACCGGTCCGCATGTTGGCCATGTGCTCGCCGAAGTGACGGGGGAGGGCGCGCAACCGCGCGATGTAGCACTCGTAGTCGTGGGTCGTCCGGAAGGGCATCTCCCGGGGAAGCTGTGCGAGGTCGGTGTGGAAACCCGAGTCGGCGTTGAGTGGAATCTGCCACGCCCCGAAGTGGTAGTCGGCGATGCGATTGGCGATCTGCCGTTCCAGCATCCTCTGATCGACCCGCTCGCGCGGAGTGAGCTCGGCCTTCTCGATGGCCCGGAGCCGGGCCATGAACGTGCGATCGTAGAAGTCCCGCTGCTCGAGCTCGCCGGGCGTCACCACGGGCAACCGGTCCTGGCCGATCGTCACTCCCACCTGTGTGGCGAGGAGTGGATTCCCCTCGAGGCGGGCGCTCCACTCCTCCTCGATCAGCTCGGCCAGCCGCGAGGAGGCGTTGGAACGTGTGGTGGTCTTGACCGCCACAGGGCTCTCGCCACCGCCCCTCCCCGGCGCCGCGGGATCGTTCCCTTCCGGGGGAACGGTACAGCCGACGACCCCGAAGATCAGGAGCGCCAGGAGCAGGAGCACGGCGATTCCCCCCACGACCACGGCCAGGATCCTCGCCAGAGACCAGGGAGCGGTCCCGGTGATCCTGCTCGCGTCCTGCCCGGACACCACCGCCCGGTAGAGCTCTCCCCTGTAGCGGTAGGCCAGAACGAAGGCGGGGAATGCGAACCGCCGGGTGTCCAGCCCTCGCAGGAGAGCCCGGACGTGGACGTTGCGGAAGCGGCTTCCCGGGATGTGGCCCTTTTCGAGACGGGCTCCGGCGACGTGATGAATGGCATCCACGATGGTTCTCCTGGCCTGGGACCGTTGCACGTCGAAGCGCTCGACGAGTGCGCCCTCCGGACCCGGCGGTGGCTCGGCCCCCCGCGCTGCGGTCGACAGATCATAGCTCGGGGCCAGAAACGTCGTCTCCTTCCCCGACAGACCACGGGACGCGGAGACGAGGATGTCGTCGAAGACGATCTCGAGCTGGCCCGAGTGGGGTGCCCAGTCCGCCCTCTGCGCGCCGGCGTTCGAGTCGGCGGTCCAGCTCACGAGGGCCGTGGCATCGAACACCCAGGCCGCGAAGTGAATGGGCCGCAGGGAATCGAGCCGGGCCCGGGCGCGCAGATCCGAAGGCCGGAAGAAGCCCAGGGACCCGAGCCACTTCGAGAGGGCGCGCCCCGCTTCGCTCGCGGTGGCGGTGAAGGGGACGAAGGCCTCGGTCTGCTCCATGGGGTCGGTGATCTCGGTCAGCTCCTGGACGGAGTCACAGAAGACGCAGCGGGGCGCCTTGACCCGTGGATCGTAGCCAACGCTGGCCCCGCAGCCCTTGCAGCGAAGAACCTCCACCGTGATGTGGGGACGGTCCTCGGGCGGCGCCGTCGCCGCCACGCCGCAGATGGCGCAGCGGAGATCTCCCGGCTCGAGCGGACTGTCGCATCGCGAGCAATGAACCCCGATCGTCGTCACGGCGTCAGCTCCCCCTGATCACGAAGAAGAGCACGATGGCGCCCACCACGGCCAGACTGATCGCCACCGCGAGGGCGATCCGCAGACCCGAGAGCGGGACCTTCCCCTGGATCTCGCCGGTCTGGCCGTTGACGAGGATCCGCACCGGCTTCTCTCTGCCCTCGTAGCGCACCGCGAAGACCCAGAGGGGAAGGAGCACGAGGTCGAGCACCTCGTCCTTCAGCTCGGTCGTGAGCTCGAGCCCCTGCTGATGATCTCCGGGCAGGAAGGCCTCGATGTCGCGTCGCAGGTTGACCTCGGCCTCCCCTCGCGCCAGGCGCCGGCAGTTCTCGGGAGGGAGCGTCGGATCCTCGGCGAGGAAGCCCGACACCACCGCCGGCTCGTAGCGCCGGAGGGCCCTCAGGTCGTAGGGCTCGACGGTCTCCAGCTCCAGGTTCGAGATTCCCTTCGAGGCGGTGACGAGAACGTCGAGGACGTAGGTCGCGTGGCGTCCGGAGAGGGGCCTCCATTCGGTCACGGTGCGCGTACGCGTATGAATCGTCGTGTTGCCTTTCGAGTCGGTCGTGGTGTAGGTCTCGGTGATCGTGTAGTCCTCGCCGATGGAGGCCTCGTAGTCGCTGTGCGAGGTGGCGGCATAGAGGTAGGCGGGAAGGTAGACCCCCTCGGTCTTGTCGGGAGCGGAGCGCTTGAATCGAGGATCGACGAAGACACCGCGGGACCGGATCCATCCGGCGACGGACTTCATGGCGCTGTCGCGGTCGATCTCGAAGCCGAGGACATACGTGGGATCCGGACGATCGACGGTGGCCGGCCGATCCACCACCTGTGGCGAGTCACAGTAGGGACAGCGCGTGGCCCGGATGTGAGCGTCGACGGTGAGACTCGCGCCACAGGACTCGCAGCGGATCTCGTGAGTGGTGGTGATCATCCTTCTCTCAGCCAGGATCCGGTGCGTTGTCGGTCTCCGGGTCCGGTCTCCGCGCGCCCTTCCACCTCATGATGCCGGCCCACAGGATGAGGCCGAGGTAGAGAGCGGCGCCGACGCCGAGGCTGACCCGGATCCCCGCCCACATGGAGATGGCGATGGCGAGCACACCCGCGAGCACCCCGCAGGCACCGTTGATGCCCCACATCCAGGCCGTGGCATCGGGCGAGAGCCGGGAGGTGAGGCGCATCCCGATGGGGAAAAAGAAGCCCAGGACCACGGACACGGGGGCCGTCACCGCGATCACGACGCCACAGCGGGCCAGGAGCCCCAGGTGCACCGTGCTCTCCGTCAACTCGCCCAGCTTCAGGAGGCCAAAGGTGAGAAGACCCGCGGCCAGGAGTGGGAGGAGAAAGATCCAGAACAGGCTCTTCACGGCGTGGATCTTGTCGGAGAGAAAGCTGCCGATTCCGGTGAAGAGGATCATCGAGAACAGGATCACCGCCACCGCGTAGGTGGGATGACCCAGGTAGACCGAGAACCTCTGCATGAGGCCGATCTGCACCATCATGAAGCCCATGCCGATGGATGCGAAGTAGAGGACGCAGGCCAGAAAGCTCGTCAGGTCCATGGCGGGAAGCCCCGCGGCGGCCAGTGGCCGGAGGATGATCACCAGCACCAGCACCACGGCGATGACGAAGAGAACGAAGAGGGTGCCCGTGGCCATGAGGTTGCCGCGGGCGATGACCCCCAGGCTCTTCTTGATGCCGAGGTCCTGGATCGTGCCCAGCTTGAGACTGTTGAAGAAGTACGGCCTCTCGTCGGTGGGGGCCGAGTAGTCATAGGGCTCGTTCTTGACGCTCTCCTCGAGCCCGGCCACCGTGGTGGCATTCAGGATGGTCGCGAGAAGAGGCGAGGCCGCCGGATGCCCCGGGGCGGCGAGGACCCGGAAGTCGTACTCCTTGACGGCGGCGTCGAGGGCGGTCCGGTCGTCCGCGGTGAGCGGCTGGGGGGAGAGGATCAACGTGGCCACGTTGCCACAGGCCACCAGCGCCAGGTGATCGGCGGGTCGGGTCACCTGACGTTGCAGGAGAGAGGTCACGGCCAGCGAAAGGAGCCGGCCCGTCTCGTGGACCTCCTCGGGGGTGTACCAGCGGGTCACGCTGAAGATTCCACCCGGACGGAGCCCCTCGAGGAAGGCGCGCCACCCTTCCAGGGTGTAGAGGCCATTTTCGGTGAGGGTGAAGGCTCCGGCGCCGGTGGCCGCCCAGGTGTCGATGAGCGACATCTGGATGATGTCGAACTTCCCCTGGGCCCGGGTGAGGTAGCTCCGCGCCTCGTCGTGCACCAGGCTCACGTCCTTCCGGGACGCGATACCCGCGAAGTCGCGAAAGGGTCCCTGGAGAAGATCCACGAAGGCGGAGTTGATCTCGATGCCCGTCACCGAGGAGGCTGCGCCCCAGAGAGCGGTGAGGATGTCGCGACCTCCGCCCACCCCGATGACTGCCACGTCCCCGCCCTTCCTCAGGTGATAGGGGAGCGAGGTCACGTCGTAGCGCACCCAGTCGAGGCCCTCTTGCGTGCCGTCCCATCGGGTGAGGAAGGTGCCCGCGGAGCCGTCGATCTGCATCTTCACGGTGGTGGCCGTGAGATCGGGCATGGTCGGGCTCGCTCCCCAGGTGAAGGGCTTTCCTTCCCGGGGGTCATAGGCCACGATGTGGGAGTGGACGTTCCAGGCCTCCTCGGTGACGAGGTGCCAGTCGATCTGCTTTCCCTTGGTGAAGGGAAGGCGGAGTCCCCGATCGGGGTAGCGGGAGTTGAGGAAGGCTCCGGCGAAGAGGAGCAGGGCCAGGAGCGGCAGGTGAAGGCGCCGTCTACCCGCGAACCGGGCGAAGAAGAACGCTCCCAGCAGGGCGATTCCGGCCAGGAGGATCACCGCCGATGTGATGTCGAGGAACTGGAGCAGCGGCACGACGAGCAGGGCGCCGAGGGCGGCTCCCAGCAGGTCCACGGCGTAGATGACGCCGATCGACCCCGGGATGCGGGTGAGCGCCACCGACACCACCACGCCGGCCAGGAAGAAGGGAATGGCCAGGATGACCGTGGACACGAAGAGGGCGGCGATGGTGGTGGCCGGAAGAGGTGTGCGGAGGGGAATGCAGATGTTGGCGACGTGGGTCACGGGGAGCGAGACCGCGAACCAGAAGGTCGCTCGACAGAGCGTGTCGCGGGCCTTCTCGGCCCGGAACCTCTCGCCGCCCAGGTAGACCACCACCGCCCCCGCCGACATGCCGAACATGGCGATCGACACCGCGAAGAACGAGAGGTGGTACCAGGTCAGAACGCTGAGCAGCCGCGTGTCGAGCATCTCCACGGCGAGCGCGACCAGCGTGGTGAGGAAGAGGCCGAGGAGGAACGAGCCACCTCCGCCGCGAGCAGGTTGAGGCACTACGAACGGTCCTTTCCGATCTCGAGAGCGACGATCGTCTTCCGATCCCGGGCATAGAGCCGGCTGCCGATCAGGGTGGGCACCGTCCAGGAGCTCTTCTCCAGGAGCTGGCAGCGGGAGCGGATGTCGAGGCCGTTCTTCTCCAGCACGGCCAGTCCCAGCTCGCCATCCTCATCCAGGATGATGAGCTTCCCGTCGGCGAGCAGAACGTTCGCCTTGTTGAATCCTCGCTCGCGCCAGAGGATGGAGCCGGTATCGAGATCGAGTCCGGTGAGGGGGGCCGTGTTCACGCCCATGGAGCCGATCAGGGTCGTGCCGAGGAGCAGCACGTTGGTGAATACGACCTGCGGGCGGCGCTCGAACCAGGCCTCCTCGGCCACAACCGAGTCTCCCTTCTTGTGGAGCCGGAGGAGGCGACTCCCCGTCTCTTCGGTGGTCACGAAGAGCTTGCCCCCGGGGCCGAGCACCGGAGTCGTGCAGTTCGTACCCCACTGGTTTTCGTGATGAACGCTCCAGTGGACCTTGCCCGAGCGGGGGTCCAGGCCCACCACGTTCCTGGCCATGAAGGCCACGAGGTGAGGGTCGCCGTCCACCTCGGTGAGGAGCGGCGTCGCGTAGCTCAGACCGAAGTCTCCCCCTCCCCACACCAGGCTCCCGTCGCTCACCGAGAGGGCGACCACCGAACCCTTCGTGCCTCCCACGGGGAGCAGGATCGTCTCGCCGAAGGGCACCGGGGTGCAGGCGTAGCCGAAGGTGATCTCCTTGCCGCCGAGGTCTTCGTAGACGCTCTTCTGCCAGTGGACCTTTCCCGTTCCCGGATCGAGGCACTGGAGGAGCCCCGTGATCCCGACCGTGAACAGCCTCCCGGAGGCCAGAAGCGGCATGGCCCGAGGTCCCACCCCGAATTCCTTGTGGATCGACTCCGACAGCGGAGCGGGAGAGGAGTGCTTCCAGAGGGTCTTCCCCGTCCCGGCGTCGAGGCAGATCACCACCTCGGTCTCGCCGTCGCGGTACATGGTGGTGAGCCGACCCTCGTCGGCGGCGATGGCCGAGTACCCGTCGCCGAGCTCGCGCGACCAGATCCGGGTGGGACCCGTCTCGGGCCACTTCTCGAGGAGCGCCGGAGCGTCGACGTGAAAATCTCCCCGGGGTCCGCCCCAGGAATGCCAGACCTCGGTCGCGGGCAGGGGGGAGGCGAGAAGGAGAACGAGAAGGGCGAGGATCGAGGGGCGCGCCGGTACCGACATGTGGCTCTCTCCGAGTGGGATGGACGGCTCAGGACAAGGGATTCTAGCCCGAAGCCCGTGCGATGGCGAGCCCCACCGCGCTCAAGCCCGGAGACGCCCCCGGTCGATCCTTCTCCTGGGGCCCGGCATTCGGCGACCGGACCTCTGTCCAGGAAGGGCTCGACGAAGCAGGAGCCGGCGGTAAAGAAAAGGTGATGGTCATGTCCAGCTGGTATCGGTTGATCCTGTCCGACGGAAAGCTCCGCGACCACGAGGCGGATGTCTTCGAGAGGGACGAGCAGGGAAACGTCCTTCGCATCCTCAAGCAGGGCTGCACGCACGCTCTCTACGCCCTGGATGGGGTGGTGGACTACTGGAGGATCGAGGTCGACGAGGTGCACTCGCACCCGTGCCGCATGGGCTGGAGCCAGAAGTAGCCGAGCGTCAACGGGCCTCCCCGGCCCCCCGCCCCGCCTTCCGGACGACCGCTTCCGAGGGTGCTAAGCTGATGCAGCGAGCGCAAGGGCGCGAGAGCTCTCTCGGTGAGAGCGCCCCTCTCGCGCCGGCGAGTACTCTCCCTGTCTCCAGCGAGCGGCCGTCATGTCCAAGAACGATCCTTTCGGTGCCCGATCCGAGATGGAGACCCCTCTCGGGAAAAGGTCCATCTTCCGTCTCTCCGCCTGTGGCGACCACCGGCGACTTCCCTATTCCATGCGCGTTCTTCTCGAGGCGTGCCTGCGCAACCTCGATGGTTTCGTGATCACCGAGGATCACGTGCGGGCGCTCATCTCGTACGACGCCCGGAACACGGGCGAGGTCGAGATCCCCTTCATGCCCGGTCGCGTGGTCCTCCAGGATTTCACCGGAGTGCCGGCCGTGGTGGACCTCGCGGCCATGCGTTCGGCGGTGGTGCGCATGACGGGCAACCAGGAAACGGCCCGGCAGGTCAACCCGCTCGTGCCTTGCCATCTCGTCATCGACCATTCGGTCCAGGTCGACGCCTTCGCGTCCGGGATGGCTCTGGCACGAAACGCCGAGATGGAGTTCGAGCGCAACGAGGAGCGCTACCGGTTCCTGAAGTGGGGTCAGCAGGCCTTCGATGACTTCTCGGTCGTGCCTCCCGCCACCGGTATCGTTCACCAGGTCAACCTCGAGCACCTGGCCAAGGTGGTGTGGGACGGCAAGACAAGGGATGGCGCGCCGGTGCTCTTCCCCGATTCGCTCGTCGGCACCGACTCGCACACCACCATGATCAACGGCCTCGGAGTCCTCGGCTGGGGGGTGGGAGGCATCGAGGCCGAGGCGGTCATGCTCGGCCAGCCCATCTACATGCTCGTTCCCGAGGTGGTAGGGGTGAAGGTCACGGGCAAGCTGCGCGAGGGCGTCACTGCCACCGACCTCGTGCTCCGCGTGACGGAGATCCTCCGCGCCCACGGCGTGGTGGGCAAGTTCGTGGAGTTCCATGGACAGGGTCTGGCACAGATGACGGTTGCCAACCGGGCCACCATCGCCAACATGGCTCCCGAGTACGGCGCCACCATGGGCTTCTTTCCCGTGGACGAGCAGACCCTGACCTATCTTCGCCTCAGCGGCAGGGACGAGGCCCTGGTGGCCACGGTCGAGAAGTACTGCAAGGAGCAGGGGCTCTGGCGGGACGACTCGGCGGCCATCGTCTACACCGATGATCTCGAGATCGACCTCTCCACCGTCGAGGCTTCCCTCGCCGGTCCGCGTCGACCCCAGGATCGGATCCCCGTCCCGGCCATGAAAAAGAGCTGGCACCGGGATCTCGAGAAGACCTTCAACAAGCCCCGTGCCGCCGCCGCGGCCCGGGGAGAGACCGCGGCCGAGAAGAGCCCCGAGAGGGTGGCGGTCCTCGATCCCGAGGTGGACGGAGTGGAGGTCACCCTCGACGGCAAGACCTTCCGCGTCGGCCACGGGTCGGTGGTCATCGCCGCCATCACGTCGTGCACCAACACCTCGAACCCCGAGGTCATGGTGGCGGCCGGTCTCGTGGCCCGGAAAGCGCGGCAGCGAGGCCTCACCCGCAAGCCCTGGGTGAAGACCTCGCTGGCTCCGGGATCCAAGGTCGTGACCGACTACTTCGACAAGGCGGGTCTCACGGAAGACCTGGAGGCCCTCGGCTTCCACACCGTGGGCTATGGCTGCACCACGTGCATCGGGAATTCGGGGCCGCTGCCCGAGCCCATCTCGCGCGCCATCCAGGACAACGATCTCGTGGCGGCAGCGGTCCTCTCCGGCAACCGGAACTTCGAAGGCCGGATCAGCCCCGACGTCCGCGCCAACTATCTCGCGTCTCCTCCCCTGGTGGTGGCCTACGCCCTTGCGGGCACGGTCGACATCGATCTCCAGAAGGAGCCTCTCGGTCTCGACGGCTCGGGAAAGGCCGTGTACCTCGCCGACGTGTGGCCCACCACCGAGGAGATCCAGGCCCTCGTCCGCACCTGCGTGACGAGGGAGCAGTTCCGGAAGCAGTACGCGAACGTGTACCAGGGCTCGGAGGAGTGGAGGAAGATCGAGGCTCCCACGGGCGCACTCTTCCAGTGGGACGGCAAGTCCACGTACGTGCAGGAGCCACCTTTCTTCGTCGATCTCTCTCCCGAGCCCGGGCCCATCCAGGCCATCTCCTCGGCTCGCGTGCTCTGCAAGCTCGGTGACTCGGTCACCACCGACCACATCTCGCCGGCCGGCTCCATCAAGAAGGGGACGCCGGCCGCGAAGTACCTCGATGACGCGGGAGTGTCCTCCGCTCTCTATAACTCCTACGGCTCTCGCCGCGGCAACGACCGGGTCATGACGCGGGGCACGTTCGCCAACATCCGGGTCAAGAACCAGATTGCCCCCGAGACCGAGGGGGGATTCACCACCGACTTCACCATCGAGCCCGGATCCGAGGCGGCCCGGGCCCTCGCCGCTCGCTACCCCGAGTTCCCGAAGGTGGGGACGGAGGGGGTGGGCGGGGGCACGATCTCGTTCATCTTTGATGCGGCCGCGAGCTATCGGAGGAAGGGCGTCCCGCTGGTGGTGCTCGCCGGTGTCGACTACGGCATGGGCTCGTCGCGGGACTGGGCGGCCAAGGGGACCTTCCTTCTCGGGGTCCGGGCGGTCATTGCCCGCTCGTTCGAGCGGATCCACCGGAGCAACCTCGTGGGCATGGGAGTGCTGCCCCTGTGCTTCAAGAACGGGGAATCGCCGGAGAAGCTGGGGCTCACCGGAGTCGAGGTCTTCGACATCGCCCTCGGCGAGGATCTCCAGCCCCGCCAGGACGTCGAGGTCGTGGCCACCTGTCCCGTCACCGGGAAGAAGAAGACCTTCACCACCGTCTGTCGCATCGACACCCCGGTGGAAGTGGAGTACTACCGGAACGGCGGCATCCTGCACACGGTGCTGAGAAGGATGGCGAGGGGATAGCCCTGAGCGAGCCGGGATGGGCAAAAAAAAGAGCGGGAGCCGGAGGGGGTGTTCCCTCAGGCTCCCGCTGCAAGTTCGAGTCTGCGCGTCGCGGTCACATCCGCGCGGACTCGACGGTCCCGACTGCCCGCAGCCGAAACCTCAGGGAGGAAGAGAACCCCTTCTCTCCACCCCGCGTCGATGATTTCATGCGAGACCTTCTGTTTACCCCGTAGCGAGATCGCCTGTCAGGTCGCGGATTCGATCGCTCGTCTCCGGTTCGCGATTCTCTCTCATGCCTTCTTGTTTACCCGGCCCTTCCCTGGCCCGTCCTTCTTCTTACCGGTTGTCGCCAGACAAACCCCTTCGTCCGGCTACCCCGAGGTGAGGCCAGGTGCCTCGCATCCCTGCAATCGCTTGCAGTGCTTATGGTTGTAGCACATGCCGTGCCCATCACGGGGATGTCGCGGCAGGCCCTTCTGGAGGGGAAGGGCGCCCGGGAGGGGCCCCGCGGGGTCCAGGGGCTCTCGATTCGATCGAGTTGGAGGGACCGAAGAGAGGGGACCCCCTCAAAGTGAGAAGCCGGACCGGCTACAATCAGCCCATTCGAGAACCGGGTGCGAGGAAACGTATGGAACCGAAGATCCTGAAGGTCGAGTTCTTCCAGTGCATCGTGAAGGACCAGCCGGGAGAGGCGTACCAGATCCTCTCCCACATGAAGTCGCTGGGCGTGAACCTGCTCGCCTTCAACGTGGTTCCCATCGGGGCCGAGACCGCCCAGCTCATCATGTTTCCGGAGCGCCCCCAGCAGTTCTCGGTGATTGCCGAGAAGGCAGGCCTGCATCTCACCGGACCCAAGAGAGCCTTCATCGTGCAGGGTGACGACGAGCTCGGCGCCTTCGCCGAGATCCACCGGCGTCTCTTCGAGGGGGACGTCAACGTCGATTCTTCGGCGGGGGTGATCGATGGGCGGGGCGGCTACGGTTACGTGATCTACGTGCGGGCGACCGACTACAACAAGGCGGCCGAGGTCCTCGGCGTCTGAGCGACTCGCCGCGGCGTCACTGTCGCAGTACGTGCACGATGAGCACGGATCCCAGGCCCCCCACGGCCAGGTTCGCCGACCACATGGCGAGCAGCGGATGGAGCCGCCCCGTCTCGCCGAAGGCCTCCCCGAACATGAGCAGGGGATAGTACAGCGTCATCACGAGGAGAAAGCTCACCAGGAAAGCGAGCAGGCGGTTTCCACGCCGGAAGAGGATGCCGAGGGGCATGCCGAGAAGGACGAAGGTCAGCCCCGCCAGGGAGAGGGAGTAGCGGAGCTGGATCTCGGTGTCGAGCTGGGCGCGCAGGAGTGGATCGGTCTGGTCGTCCCGCCTTGCCCGGAGCAGGGAGAGCGAGAGCTCCCGGGAGCGTCTCGAATCGGTCACGGATGGGATCAGGCTGTCGATCTCGAGGCTCAGGCGGATGTGCTTCCCCGAGGGGAAGGACCGGGAAGAGCGGCGCCCTTCGGGGATGTCGAGGTCGTCCTGGAAGAGGGTGAGTCCCTCATGCGTGGGGAGCAGATTGCCCGACTCCAGATCTCTGGAAGGGAGACTCCTGTCGACGCCCCCTCCCTCGGGGTCCCGGTCGGAGTCGGAAGCGGTCAGGTCTCCGGTGTGATCGATGAGGATCCGGAAGTCGGTGAGATCGAAGCGGACGAGTCCTCCATCCACGAAGACGAGGCCGGATTCGGCGATGACCCTCTGGGTGGTTCCACCCTCTCCGCTGTCCAGCGTGAGGAGCAGATCGCGGAAACGGCCCTCGTCGTCGCGGTCCTTCCAGCTCATGCGGAAGGTCCCGAACGCGATGGAGTCCTCCCGGGCCGTCAGCTCGGAGATCAGGCGCGAGACGGCATCGCTGGTCACCGTCCGCTTCTTGTAGTGACAGTAGGGAATGACGCTGGCCTGGAGGTAGTAGCAGATGACCACGGTGAAGAGCCCGAGGACGAGCCCGGGGTGGAGGAGCCGGAACAGGTGCATGCCGCTCGTCCGGATGGCCGTGATCTCGTTGTCGGCGGCAAGGCGGCCATAGGTCAAGACCACCCCGATGAGAGCGGACAGAGGCACCGTGTAGCCCAGGGAAAAGGGGACGAGCTGGGGAAAGAGCTGCACCACGAAGAGGAAGCTGAGCTGCTGGAAGCGGTAGAGTGTCTGCACCGACACCGCGATGAAGAACACCGAGGTGATGATGGTCAGCGCGAAGCTGAAGTTCAGCAGGAGCTCTTTCAGGATGTAGCGCTGGAGAATCTTCACGGGGGCCATCCGGGCCCGGGACCTTCCCCGGGGAACCCACGAGTGTACGATTCCCGGGCGAGACCGCTTTCCCGGCGGGGGCCAGGGGGCGCGGGTCCTGGTGTGGAGGGACGAGCAGTGGAGGGGAGATCTTGATTCTCGTGGGTCTCCTGGGCCTCGCGATGGCCTTCCTGGGCCTCTACCACGACGTGGGGTGGATCGCCCAGCCCTTCTATGCGTGGGCCTGGTGGTCCTGGATCCTCGTCCTCGACGGCACCTGCCGGAGGATCCGGGGACACTCTCTCTTGACCCGGAATCCGCGGCTGCTGCCCGCTCTCTTCCTGAGCTCGGTGAGCTTCTGGTTTCTCTTCGAGCTCCTCAACCTGCGCTTCCGCAACTGGACCTACGTCGGGGTCTTCGCCATGGAGACCCTCCCCGAGTTGATCCTCGGTGGAGCCTTCGTCGCGGTCTGCTTCGCCACCGTGTTCACGGGCATCTTCGAGACCCTCGAGCTCGTGACCGCCCTCGGCGTGTTCGATCGGGTGCGGGCCCGCTCCCCGGTGAGCCTGCCCGCGTGGCTCGCTCCGGTGCTGCAGGGTGTGGGCCTGGCCATGGCACTGACCGCGGTTCTCTTCCCTCACTACCTGGCGCCGTTCATCTGGGGGAGCTTCGGCTTCCTCGTCGATCCGTGGAACTACCGGAGGGGAGGACGCTCGCTGCTCCGCGATGTGGAACGCGGACGCTACGACATCTTGCTGCGAGTCCTCCTGGCCGGTCTCATGTGCGGGGTCGTCTGGGAATCGTTCAACTTTCTCGCCCCCCAGAAGTGGCTCTACACCGTGCGCGGACTCGAGGGGCTCAAGGTCTTCGAGATGCCGCTCGTGGGCTTTCTGGGCTTTCCTGCGCTCGCTCTCGACTCGGTGGCGGCGTTCGCTCTCGTCTCGTGGCTCTTTCTCGGCAACGTGACCTGGGAAAGCGAGGCCGATCTGGCCTCTGCGGTGAAAAGAAGACGACAGCCGCGTCGCTCCGTCCTCGTTGCTCTCGTGCTCGTGCAGCCCCTCTTCTGGGGAGCGACGGGTTTCCTCATGGTGTCCCGCTCCTTTGCCTCGCTGGAGATCGAGCTCGAGGATCTCGGCCTCTCCCCGGGGACGGTGGAGGATCTCGCCTCCCTCGGTATCACGCGGCCGCGTCGTCTTCTCCGTGCTCTCGAGGACGCAGAGGCGAGGGAGGCTCTCCCCTTCTTCACCGAGACCGAGCGCGAGGATCTTCTTTCTCGCATCGAGCTCTACACCTTCAAGGGGATCGGCGGTTTCTACGGCCCGCTCCTCGAGGAGCAGGGAGTGCACAGGGTGGAGGAGATCGCCCGCTTCACCCCTCTCGAGCTGAGGGAGAAGCTCGTGCGAAGCTTCGGCGAGAATGCCCCGCGCCTCGACCTCGTCACGGTCTGGGTGCTCGCGGCGCGCGACCGGGGAGTGGTGATGAAGGCTAAGCATTGACTCAGGAACTACTTAGCCCGAAGCGTATTGAAAGCCGAAACCGCGACCTGTAGAAACGGGGCTTCGCGGCGGGACGGCATCGCCGCTTCCGTCCTCACCACGAACGAGGTGGCATGGCGCAGGGAACGACCTCGCAGGTTCGGCTCCGCTTCGGGCAGACGATGCGCAAGGACGCGTGGTGGCTCCAGCCCGTCGCCATCTTCTGCGGCCTCGGGGCCTTCATCGTCTACTCCACGTGGGCGGCCTTCCAGGCCCGGCACTATCATTTCCAGGGCTATCTCTCGCCGTTCTACTCGCCCGAGCTCTTTGGCGACTCCCACCATTCCTGGTTCGGTCCCCGGCCGGGCTGGTGGCCCGGAGTGCTTCCCTGGTCGCCCGCCTTTCTCATCCTGTGGGCCCCGGGAGGATTCCGCCTCACCTGCTACTACTATCGCGGTGCCTACTACAAGGCGTTCTGGGCCGACCCGCCGAGCTGTGCCGTGGGCGAGCCGCGCAAGAGCTACCGGGGCGAGAGCTCGTTTCCGCTGATCCTCCAGAACGTGCATCGTTACTTCCTCTATCTCGCGCTCGTCTTTCTGATCTTTCTCGCCCATGACGTGTGGAAGGCCCTCTGGTTCGAGGATTCGACCACCGGCGAGGTATCTTTCGGCGTGGGAGTCGGGACCCTCGTTCTCGCGGGTAACGTGACGCTCCTCGGCTTCTACACGTTCAGCTGCCACTCTCTTCGCCACCTGATCGGCGGATGCCGCAACCGCCTCTCGGAGACAAAGGTGAGGAAGAAGGCCTACGACTGCGTGAGTTGCCTCAACACCCGGCACATGCTGTGGGCGTGGATGAGCCTGTGCTGGGTCGGGTTCTCCGACCTCTACGTGCGACTCTGCTCGATGGGTATCTGGTCGGACTGGAGAATCCTCTGATGGCCGAGTACCAGACCCACGAGCACGACGTCCTGGTCATCGGCGCCGGCGGGGCCGGACTGCGGGCGGCCATCGAGGCCTCGGCCGGAGGGATCTCGGTGGGACTGGTGTGCAAGTCGCTCCTCGGCAAGGCCCACACCGTCATGGCCGAGGGGGGAGTCGCTGCCGCCCTCGCCAACGTCGACGATCGAGATAGCTGGCAGGTGCACTTCGCTGACACCATGCGCGGGGGGCAGTACCTCAATAACTGGGCCATGGCGGAGATCCACGCCAGGGAGGCCCCCGACCGGGTCCGGGAGCTCGAGGCCTGGGGCGCGCTCTTCGACCGCACGACCGACGGGCGGATCCTGCAGCGGAACTTCGGCGGCCACGCCTATCCGCGTCTTGCCCACGTGGGAGATCGAACCGGCCTCGAGATGATCCGAACCCTCCAGGACCACGGGATCCACCAGGGCATCAAGGTCTACATGGAATGCACCGTCCTGACCCTGCTCGAGGACGGGGGCCGGATCGCGGGCGCCTTCGCCTACGACCGGGAGCGAGGCCGATTCCGGGTGTTCAAGGCCGGGGCGGTGATCCTGGCCACGGGCGGGATCGGTAGAGCCTTCAAGATCACGAGCAATAGCTGGGAATACACCGGGGACGGACACGCCCTCGCCTACCGGGCGGGGGCCGAGCTCATCGACATGGAGTTCGTGCAATTCCATCCCACGGGAATGGTGTGGCCGCAGAGCGTCCGGGGAATCCTCGTCACGGAAGGGGTTCGCGGCGAGGGTGGGGTGCTCCGGAACAGCGAAGGCAAGCGCTTCATGTTCGACGACATCCCGGCTCTCTACAGGAAGCAAACCGCCGACAACGAGGAAGAAGGCTGGAGTTACTGCTGCGGCGACAAGAATGCCCGGCGACCTCCGGAGCTCTTGACCCGGGATCACGTCGCCCGCTGCATCGTGCGTGAGTGCAAGGAGGGTCGGGGCAGCCCCCACGGTGGAGTCTTCCTCGACATCTCCTGGATCAAGGAGAGAATCCCCGGCGCCGAGGAGCACATCAAGCGCAAGCTCCCGAGCATGTACCACCAGTTCAAGCAGCTGGCCGACATCGATATCACGAAACAACCCATGGAGGTCGGTCCCACCACCCACTACGCCATGGGCGGAATCCGCGTGGACGCGGAGAGCCAGATGGCGAGCGTGCCCGGGCTCTTCGCCGCCGGTGAGTGTGGCGCCGGGTTGCATGGAGCCAACCGCCTGGGGGGGAACTCGCTCTCGGACCTGCTCGTGTTCGGGAAGCGTGCGGGAGAGTTCGCGGCGAAGTTCGCGAAGGAAAACGGCCCGGTGCAGATCGACGAGCAGCAGGTCGACGTGGCGGCAAAGGCCGCGCTGGCTCCCTTCGAGAGAGCGGGTCCGGACTCGCAGGGCACCGAGCCCTATGCCATCCAGGAAGATCTGCGCGGCCTCATGCAGAGCCTGGTGGGAATCGTGCGCAAGGAGGACGAGATGAGCCAGGCCCTGGAAGGGATCGGGCGGCTCGCCGGGAGAGCCCACCAGGTCGCCGTGGCAGGGAACCGGGAGTACAACCCCGGCTGGCACACCGCCCTCGACCTGGGCAATCTCCTCCTCGTGGCAGAAGCGGTGACCCGGGCCGCCTTGCTGCGCAAGGAGAGCCGGGGTGCCCATTTCCGGGAGGATCATCCCGAGAAGGACGAGTCCCTGGGAAAGGTCAACGTGGTCCTGGAGCGGGGGAGCGACGGCCAGATGGTGGCTCGCCAGGAGCCGATCGCTCCCATTCGCACGGATCTCTTGCAGATCATCGAGGACCAGAAGTAATGCCCGTCGGAACCTTCAGAGTCTGGCGAGGGGACGCCAATGGCGGTGAATTCCGGACCTACGAGGTCGAGTGCTCCGAAGGCATGGTCGTTCTCGATGCGGTGCGGAAGATCCAGGCCGAGCAGGCGGGGGACCTGGCCCTGAGGTGGAACTGCAAGGCGGGAAAGTGCGGCTCGTGCTCGGCCGAGGTCAACGGGATGCCCCGGCTCATGTGCATGAGCCGCCTCCGAGATCTGCCCATGGAGAAGCCGGTCACGGTGGAGCCGATGAAGGCCTTTCCCCTCCTGCGCGACCTCGTCACCGACGTCTCGTGGAACTTCGAGGTCAAGAAGACCCTGCGGCCCTTCAAGCCGAGGAAGCCGGATGCCGCCGACGGCACGTGGAGAATGGCCCAGTCGGACGTGGACCGCGTCATGGAGTTCCGGAAGTGCATCGAGTGCTTCCTCTGTCAGGATGTTTGCCACGTGCTGCGCGACCACCGTCAGCACGATCGCTTCATCGGCCCCCGATTCTTCGTGCACACCGCCGCCCTCGAGATGCATCCCCTCGATACCGAGGATCGTCTGGAAGACCTCCGCCATGCCAACGGCATCGGGTTCTGCAACATCACCAAGTGCTGCACCAAGGTCTGCCCCGAAGGCATCACCATCACCGACAATGCGATCATCCCCCTCAAGGAGCGGGTGGTCGACCGGTTCTACGATCCGATCAGGAAGATCCTCTCGATCTTCGGCGGCAAGCGAGGGTGACGTGATGGAAGAGGAAGGCGAGAAGTTCGAGCTGAAGCGATTGTCGAGGGAGGGGCTCGAGGCGGCGCTCAGGAAGGCAGTGCGATATCGTCTCCTCAACGAGCCCCGCGAGGCCGAGAGCATCTGCCGGGACGTGCTCGCGATCGAGCCCGGGAACCAGCAGGCCCAGATCACGTTGATCCTCGCCCTCACCGATCAGTTCGGTCGGGAATCCGGCCCCACCGCCCAGGATGCGCAGAAGCTGATCGACGCCCTGGAGAGCGAGTACGAGAGGATCTACTACTCGGCGATCATCTGCGAGCGCCAGGCCAAGAGGCTGCTCCGGTCGGCCATTCCGAGGGCGGGCTCCATGACGTACAGCCTCCTGCGCGAGGCCATGGAGCTCTTCGAGAAGGCCGAGAAGCTCCGGCCTGCCGGGAACGACGAGGCGGTGCTGCGATGGAACACCTGCGCCCGGATCATCACGCAGGAAGCGCACGTCCGCCCCGAGCCCGAGGACACGTTCAGGCCCCTGCTGGAGTAGGAGGGAGGGGGAGGAAGAGGGAAGAGGGGGAATTGGAAATTGACGATTGGAAATTGGAAATTGGAAAATGGAAGATGAGGGGGCCTACGGCCGGTGCCGGTCCTGGGTCTTCCCCTCTTCACTCTCCCCTCTTAGGGCCAGTAAACAAATAAACGATCAATCTGCTCACCTCGGAAGAATCGTGTAGTTCCATTCCCCGTGAAAGGACGAGCGGCGGATCTTCATGCTCTCCATTTGCTCATCCGAGACCTCGATGG
>Ga0326597_10000291_pt1 | contig 94450 bp, 99 predicted proteins | sample RVTome_12_FD_203789 | JGI IMG/M metagenome (GOLD analysis project Ga0326597, IMG submission 203789) | Soil microbial communities from uranium-contaminated site in the Upper Colorado River Basin, Wyoming, United States - RVT100D185 | ecosystem: Environmental > Terrestrial > Soil > Contaminated >...
ACGCGGCTATCAAGCGTAAAGGGCTCCAAAGGATGCGCAATGCGAAGCATCCCTCCGTGTACCGGGTCACCGCTCTGTGCCCATGCGACCCCCAAGATCGTGAGGATCATGACTGCGACGGTTTTGATGCGACTTCCAAACTTCATGTTATTGATCGCCTCCGATTGCGTTGTGGTGCGCCCAAGCCTTTCGCTCTCAGTTGACTTCCGGCTCTGTATCGGTAGAGGCCTAATTCATGTCGACCTCCCTCCGATTGCCGCAACGACCTCTCCGCCAAGCTCGCGTGTTGAGGAGTTACCGCCCAGGTCCGGCGTCCGAACATTGCCATCGACGAGGACTTCATCGACGGCGCGCTCGATGGCATCTGCTGCAGCCGCTTCGCCAAAGTCCTGGAGCATCAGGGACACGGCGAGGATGGCCGCGAGGGGGTTAGCAATACCGCGGCCCGCGATGTCGGGTGCGGAGCCGTGGATGGGTTCAAACATGCCGGGTACGGTTCCGCTGGGGCACAAGTTGGCGCCGGCTGCCAGGCCAATGCTCCCCTGTATTGCAGCCGCTTGGTCCGAAACGATATCGCCGAACAGGTTCGATGCGAGGATCACGTCGAAGTGATGCGGTCGCGTGATCAAGTACATCACCATTGCGTCGATGTGCGCCGTGTCCACCCGTATGTCTGGGTAGTCGCGAGAAATCTCGCTAACAACCTCGTCCCACAGGACCATCGCATGATTCATTGCGTTGCTCTTGGTGACGGAGGTTAGCCTCTTGCGAGGCCGACTTTTCGCCAAGTCGAATGCATAGCGGACCACGCGCTCGACAGACGACCTGGTGAAGATGCTCGTCTGGACCGCAGCCTCGTGGGGGAAACCTTGATGGATGCGGCCACCCGCGCCTGAGTACTCACCTTCGGTGTTCTCGCGAACGATCACGACATCGAATGACTGCGCATTGCGAACCGGCGAAATCATGCCAGGTCGAAGCCGAGCTGGCCGCAAATTCACCCACAAGTCGAATCCCTTGCGGACTCGCTGGACAAGACCCCACGACATTACGGCGTCGGGCACGCGAGCCGCGTCGCCGATCGCGCCCAGAAGCACGGCGTCGTAGTCCCGCAACCGATCGAGGCCGTCCTGGGGCATTACAGATCCGGTTGAAAGGTAGTGTTCCGAACCCCACGGAAAGCACTCGGTACGCGCCGGAATGTTGCAAAGTGGCGCGACAGCGTCGAGGACGTGCAGTGCTTCGGGGATGACTTCCTTCCCGACGTGGTCGCCCGGAATGACGGCCACGCGCCACGCGCCGTCCCGCTTCGGGAGTTTGCTCATGCCTCAACTCCAGACCCTCCGACGGTCACGATCAGCATTTTGGGTTCGGTCATGGCTTCCATCGCGTATCGGATGCCCTCGCGCCCCATCCCTGATGCCTTCGTTCCCCCATATGGCATATGCTCCGCGCGGTAACCGGGCCCTTCATTAACAAGCACGGCGCCGAACCGAAGACGGTGAAACGCATGATGGGCGGTAGACATGCTTTTCGTGAAGACTCCGACCTGGAGCCCGTATGATCCGGCGTTCATCTGATCGATCGCATCATCAAAGTCAACGAAGGTACGTATGGATGTGACAGGAGCGAACAGCTCGTCACACCAGATGCGCGCCTCGTCAGGCACATCGGCGAGAATCGTCGGTGCCACGACAGGGCCGTTGCGCGTGCCGCCCACCAGTACTCGGGCACCGCCTGCGACAGCCTCGTCAAGCCATTGCTCAGCGCGCTCGGCCGCTGCCCGGTTCACCAATGGCCCCACATCCGTGCCGGGATCCCGAGGGTCGCCTGCCTTCAGCGCGGCGGTGCGCGCGATCATCTCTTCAGTGAATGCCGCGGCAACCCCTTCGTGCACGAGGGTCCGACGAATGGCGATACACCGTTGCCCGCTCGATCCGAACGCGCCTAATACTGCAACATCGAGTGCGGCATCCATGTCGGCGTCCTCAGCAAGGATGATCCCGCCATTGCCGCCCATTTCCAGCGTTACCTTCTTTCGGACGGCGCGCGCCTTTAGCTCCCAGCCGATTTGCGAACCAGTGAACGTCAACCCCCGGATCCGCTCGTCCTCAACCAGGGGTGCCGCGTCTGCATCGCTGCAGGTGAGGATACTCATGCCGTCCTCGGGCAGACCTGCGTCTAGCAGCACCCGCCCGAGGCGCAGGGCCGTGATGGGTGCCTGCAGCGCCGGTTTGAGGAGAATGGCATTCCCACTAGCGATCGCGGGCGCGACCTTGTGCGCGACCAAGTTCAGGGGTGAGTTGAAGGGCGTAATCGCTGCGATTACGCCCAGCGGCTCTTGCACCATTAGGCCCAAGTCACCGCGCGCACCGGGTGCGGTATCGAGCGGGACGTATTCCGCCCCGAACCGAAGCGCCTCCTCGGCCGCCACGCGGAAGGTGATCACGGCACGATGAACCTCGTGCTCGGCACTGCGGATCGGCTTGCCGCTCTCCAGCGTAATAAGCTCGGCCCACGCCTTCGATTCGCGCTCGAGTCGATCCGAGACTTCGCGCAGGATGCGCCCGCGCTCGTGGCGCGGGATCCTGCGCATCTGCTCCGCACCCTCCTCGGCACGCAAAATTGCGTCCTCGACATCCGCGGGACTGGCCCTTGCGACGCTCGCCACAAGGTGATTGTCGTACGGGTGACGCACTTGCCATCCGTCCTCCCGCGCCCGCCAGGACCCTGCGACCAGACAGGGCTCCTGCTTCATACCGGTTGCGAAATCCGCTCACCCATCGCCGAAGTCAACGTGGCGGGGTCAAACAAGCGCCCGCCCTTCATGACCCAGGTAATGTCCCTAAGGCGCTCGATGTCCTGGAGTGGATCCCCCTTCACCAGGACCATGTCGGCAAACTTCCCGGCTTCGAGGCTACCTACCTGGTCCTTCATACCGATGGCTTCGGCTGCGTGGCTCGTGGCGGAGGCGATTGCCTGATGGGGGGTCATACCGATTTCGACAAACAGGGAGAGTTCCAGGTTTAGGTCACCCAGGGAATCAACACCGGCGATCAGGCGCACACCCGTGTCACGGATCTTGCGCCATTTGCCAATTGTCGCGGGTCGGTCACGACGGATCTTCTCGATCGACTCCGGATCGCGGTTGTACTGCTCGCCATGGACCAAGAACGACTCCTTAGCAGCGAGAGTAGGTACTAGGGGAATGTTTCGTTCGGCGAGAAACGCCGCAGTGGGTTCATCGATCAGTGCACCGTGCTCGATGCAGTCCACACCGGCCTCGACAGCCGCACGGATCTGCAATGCTGGGTGACAGTGAACGGTGGTGAGCCGGTCCTGTCGATGCGCCTCGTCGAACGCAGCACGCAATTCCTCGTCGGTGAACTGTGGCGACCAAGGGAAATCGCGATTCTTGGCGACGGCGCCGCCGCTTGCCATCAACTTGATGAAATCCGCACCAAGCAGGACTTGCTCTCGGACTGCTTGGCGCATGCCATCAGCACCATCGGCGACAACGGATGTTTCGTAGGCATGACCGCCTGTCATGGAGATTGTTTGGCGGCACGACCGGATCCGAGGGCCTACGAGGATGCCTGCTTCGATGGCATCACGTAGGACCACCGCACTATCTTCCTTTGCGCCCACGTCACGGACAGTCGTGACACCCTCTTTGATCGAAAGAAGTGCGTGTCCCGCGCCCCGCGCGATGAACCATGAGGGTGCGCGGCTCACCACGCGGTCCGTCCATGAACCGGGCGTGCGACGCCACGTGAGGTGCTCATGGGCATTGATCAGTCCAGGGATAAGGGTGCTTCCACCTCCGTCTACCATGTCTGGTTTCGCGGGTGTATCTGAAGCGTTCAGCAGCTCGTTCTCGGCCCCGATGCGCTGGATGCGCTCTCCAACGACCAAGACGGCCTTGCCTTCAATGGGTTTGTCGGAGACACCATCAATGATCCGAACATTGCGAATTAGGGTGGCCTTCGGCATGGAAACCTGCTCTCCTTGAGAGTCCTCGTCGCTATTTAGGCGAGCAAGGGTAGAAGTTTTGCGATGTCATCGACGTCCTGCAGGCGGCTAAGGGTCTTGAGGGCCTGCTCGGCGCCCTCGGCTCCGATTGCGCTTCCCGCCAAGTGCAAGAACTTGGCGTTGAGCGCCTTCTCGGTCATGGGATTTGTCGGGTGTCCAAGGGGTGCACCCACGGATACGTGCCTACGCTGTCCATCCCGCGTCACTAACTCAACGTTGGTGCGGTACGGCTGATGCGCCTCGAAGGCCTGTTCGGCCTCTTCCGAAACTTCGACCTCCACGGCGTCCATCAGCGCCTGCGCCCGCGGATCGCGAACGTGCGCTTCGTCGAACCAGTCGAGGCCAGGGCGAACACCCAGCGCAGTAAGTGCGAGCGCGTGAGGCAGGCTGAACTCCGCGTCATACGCGGTTACGGGCCTCCGGTTAAGGAAGGTCTGTAGATGGGAAACCGAACTCACCCGGATCGTGGCTACTTCGCTCGGTTGCAAATGCTCTGCGGTCACGAGTTTCTTGAGCGCAAGGACAGCTGGATGAAAGAATCGACAACAGGGGTACGGCTTGAACGCTATCCGATGGAAGCGCCAGTTCTCCCCGACGGTATCGACGAGGAGCGAAGGCTCAAACCGGTCCGAACCTGCCATGATCCAGAAGCCGGTGTCGCCGTCCAGAATTGTCTCTGGTCCAGCGGCGCCGCGCGAAGCAAGTTGTGCGCCCAGCACGCCGGCCATGGCCGCGGCTGAGTACTGATTCTTCGTCCAAGCGATGCGGCCGCAATCCTGAGTACCGAACTTACGGACAGAAGGAATGGGCGCCATCGATGCAGCGAGCCCGAAGCATCTTGCCGTGGCATCTCTGTCCAAATTGAGTAGCTTCGCGGCAGCCGCAGCGGCTCCAAACGTCTGCGCAGTTGAACTCCCAGCTACGCGCCGCCAGCGGTTGACGGAGGCTGCAATCGCTTCCGACACGCGAAGAGACACCTCGTATCCGACTGCCACTGCCGTGACGAAGTCGCGTCCTGACGCGTGCTGCGCTTCGGCGACCGCAAGTGCGGGACCTACGACTGTTGCTCCCGGATGGCCGTACAGCGTGTCGTCAAAGTCGAGGGTGTTGATCAGGCCGGCGTTCGCCCATGCCGCGTCTTTCGTGGACGACTTGACTGACGTCCCAAGCAGCGTCGACCTCGGTGCGCATCCGTCACCGCGCGCGTAATCGATGTAAATACGCCCCTGCTCAAGGGATTGCGCGCCGAGCGCGCATCCCACGGCGTCAATAACCAGGCTCGTCAGGCGCGACACATCGTGGCCGGCGAGATCGTCGAACGCGGCGGAAGCAGCGTGTGTTGCCAGCGCTCGCGTCGGAGACGAAATTTGACCACCTCCGAACTCCGGCAGCGGTCTGGGCGTCGCGGGAACGACGCCCTCTACTCGTCCATCGTCTTGTGAACCCTGAGTACGCATCCGTTATCGCCCCTTCGACCGTTTTCGAATGCACTTCTGTACACGCTGTTGTATACAATGACCCTAACAGGCCGCGGTTCAATTGGTCAAGACCGATTCGATTCCCCCTGCGATACGGCGTGCGCCGCCAAGCGGGTGCTTCAAGTATCCATTGCTAGAATCGCTGTGTATGCGACGAGGCGTCGACGTGAAGGACACCCGAGCTTCCTCCATCTACTCTGACCTTCAGCGACTAATCGTTGAAGGAGGTCTGTTACCCGGAGATCCGCTTCTGGAGACTGATCTAAGCGACGCGTACGGTGTGAGCCGGACGCCAATTCGGGAGGCAATCCGGCGACTACAGAACGATGGCCTCGTCGAAGTGACACCATATGCGGGCGCGCGAGTGACGCATGTCTCACCAGACGATGTCCTTGCGTCCTTTGACACCCGGATATGGCTTGAGCCTCCGGTTTTCGCGCGCGCCGCCGAGCGGCATTCCAATACGCTCGTTGACGACTTGCAGTCGATCTTTGACACGATGCCGCAAGATCCAAAGACTCGCTCCGAGGCGTTTTTGGCAATCGAGGCCGATTTCGCGTTTCATCGCGCTGTCGTCACTTTCGTTGGCAACCGCTTCGTCCTCGATGCTTTGAATGACGTGTTGTCGGTCACTCGCCGTGCGATCAATCTGTCGCCCCCGCCGCGCTTCACCGAGGCTCGCTTGGAGCATGCAGCCATCCTCGCTGCGTTCAAGGCTGGCAGCGGGTCCGCTGCAGGATCATTAGTACGTGATCACCTCACCAACGCCCGCAAGCGTTACTCTCGCGGGTATTCTGACTAGAGCACGTGCAGCCTAGCGGCGTGGTCGGGCCATGCGGGCGACAGTGATTGTGGCCGCAACCATCAGGACGGACGTGTCGCACCGGCTGCCCCTTGTCGACCAGGCCGGGGACCGCCGACGGGGATCTCGCGCGACTCGTGGTCCGGCTCGACCCAGTCGATGCGGCCCTCGGCGTCCTCCACGTAGCCGTCCAGCGAGGCGATCATCGCGTAGCTCAGCTCGGTAATGGAGCGGACCCTCCCCGCGACGAGCCTGGCGTGGGTCGCTCACCGGAAACACGCTGCCCTCCTGGAGGAGAACGTGGTTGTATGTCGCCTAAAAATACTTTTCGGCAGGGCGACGGTATAGGGTGAGGTGTTCCGGACAACTAGTTCTTTCTTGCCCCGAGGACAGATCTGAGGCCTCATGAAACGCTCGTCGTTTTTCACTAGCTACATCTCGCGCCTGTTCTTCGCTGGCTTGCTGGCATTGGCCTTGGCCGCTTGCGGGGTCACCACCGGCACGAACCTGGACGTCACCGCTCCCACCGTCGTGTCGACCAGTCCGGTCGCCGCCCAGGTAGGCGTACGGACCAACAGCCTGATAGCTGCCACCTTCAGTGAGGCCTTGAACTCGGACACGGTGACCGCGGCTAACTTCACACTCACCGGACCGGGCGCCACGCCGGTCTCCGGCACGGTCGCTCTCGACACCAGCAACAGGGTGGCCGTCTTCACGCCCACCAGCGGTCTCACCGCCGACACCGTGTACACGGCTCGCTTGACCGTCGGCATCGAAGACGCGGCTGGCAACGCCTTGGGCAGCGCGTCGGTGTGGACCTTCACCACTAGCAGCGTGGCGGCGGTCGGCGTGCCCGTCTACCTCGGCACCGCCGCCGACTTCGCGATCCTGGCCAAGACGGCGATCTCGACCACCGGAACCACCAGCATCGTGGGAGACATCGGCGTCAGCCCTGCCGCGCGGACCTACCTCACCGGCTTCTCCGAGACGATAGACGCCTCGAATCGGTTTGCGACCTCCGCAATCGTTACCGGCAACCTCTACGCGGCCGACATGGCCACGCCGACTCCTGCCAAGATGACCGGTGCCATCGGCGACATGGAAACGGCTTTTACCGACGCTGCCGGTAGAACCTCCCCCGACTTCAGCGAGATCGGCGCCGGCGAAATCGGCGGCATGACCCTCGCTCCAGGCCTGTACAAGTGGGGCACGGGCGTGTCCATCAACACCAACGTGACGCTGAGCGGTGGACCGGACGACGTCTGGATCTTCCAGGTCGCTGAAAACCTCACCGTCGCCAGTGGCGTCGAAGTGATCCTGAGCGGGGGCGCCGTGCCGGAGAACATCTTCTGGCAGGTCGCTGGCCAGGTCACGCTCAACACCACCGCCGTCTTCAACGGCATAGCGCTGAGCAAGACCCAGGTCGTGGTCGGAACCGGCGCCATCGTGAACGGACGGCTCCTGGCGCAAACCCAGGTAACGCTGGACGCCAACGCCGTTACCGCACCGTAGATCGCTCCACTCCTTCGCCGCGCTAACGAACGCCGAGGCGATAACGGCTGCTTGCCGCCTCGCGAATCGATCGAGAGGGACCGCTATTAGCGGCCCTCTCGATCTTCTTTGTGCACGGGGGCTCCAGACAGGCGATCGAAGGTAGCCCAGCGCGAGGGAAGGCCAGCTTCGTCCTCGGCTGGCGCCGCCCTCGTCACGGCCCGCACGCGGCGTCTCGCAAGTCGAGTTGTGCATCCCTTCGGCAACCCACCAACGACCGTACACGCCCCCAGCGGCGGCCGCCTAGCGTCGCCACATGGCACGCCTCCGCCCACGGCACCACCCCCGCCACTGGCTGGCGCGCCCAACCTATTTCGCCATCCTCGCCATACTCGCGGCCATCTTGTTTCCTACGCTTCGCGACGGGGCGCACGCCTACCGTTCAGCGCGACTACCGGCCCCGACCTCCGCGACGGTGGTACGGCAGCGCCACCCGCAAGGCTGCGGTGCGGCACTTCTGGCCACCATCCTCGCGCGGCATGGCCGGCCGGTGTCCGAGGCGCAACTCCTCGCCGAGGAGCCCCCTAGCGAGAACGGCATCAGCCTGGCCGCCTTCCGAGAGTTGGCACAGGCTCACGGGCTTACCGGCCGCTGGCGCAAGGCACGCCGCGGCATCCTCCCCGACGCTGAGTTCGTCGCTCACCTGTGGCGCCCCGCCGGCCACTTCGTGCTGGTCGAGGCGCAAGCAGGCGACTACCTCCACGTGCTCGACCCGGCCGGCGGCGCCGCCGTGTGGCACCGCGACACCTTCAACGCACGCTGGTCACGCCGCTACCTGCGCCTGAAAGCCGACGCATGACTCGCACCGAGCGCACCCTCCTGACCGCCACCCTCGCCGCCACGGCGTTCGCCGTCGCCGGCCGTCCCGGACCGTGGGGACCGCTTGGCTACACCGCGGCAGGCCTGCTGCACCTCGCGATCGTGATGGCGCCGCGGCGCAAGCTCGCCGTGCTCGCCGCCACCGTCGCGGCCGTGGGGCCGGCTTCGGTAGCGGTGGTGCCGCTTGCCCCTCTGCATCCGCTCGGGGCGCTTGCGCTCGCTTTGACGATCGCGGTCAGCTTCGCGCCTGTCGGTGCATTCGCCTTCGTTGCCAGGGGAGGCCGTTCCGGTCTGGAGGCGGCCGCTCTAGGGGCGACCGGTCCGTTGCGGACCGGTCTGCGCACCACGCTCGCCTGGCTGGCGATCGAATGGGCTTGGAGCGCGCCCTGGCTGCTCGGTCGCTTCGCCTTCCCGGTCGTCGCTACGGGCAGCGTTCTGGCGGACGGTCCGGTGCGTGCCCTGGCGGCGGTGGTGGGGTCCACTGGCCTGTCGGCGGTGGTGATGCTGGTCGGCACCGGCCTCGCCTGGCTCGTGACGACGCCTCACTCTCCTCGCCGCCAGCTCCGAACGACGCTGCGCTGGACGGTCGCTGCAGCGGTGCCGCTTCTTCTCGCACTCCCCTCCGCAGCCGCCGACGCCGCCCCCGGTGAGACCCGGCTGGCAAGCATCGTTCCCGACGGCTCTGCCTTTCGCCTGCGCTTGGTGCAGCACCAACCGACCCCAGCGCAAACCGCTGCTGCACGCTTTTCCGCGACGGAGCAGCGTCGCTTGCATGCGCCGCTGACGGCCTCGCTCGAACGGCACGACGGTCGGCTGGTGATCTGGCCGGAGGGCGCCTGGCCGGAACCGATCGACCCGCGCGAGCCAGCGGCCGGACCGGACCCCCGCGGCGCGTCGCTGTTGTTCGGAGCCGCGACGGTTCGAGGCGGAGACACCTTCAACAGCGTGCTGCTGGCTTCGGGCGGGCGGCTCACGATCGTTGCCGACAAGGCGCAGCCGGTAGCGTTCACCGAGGCGCAGCTGACGGCAGGGCAGCCCGGTCGAGTTACTTCCTGGCAAGGTGCGTCTCTAGCGGCTGCGGTCTGTTGGGACGCCGTCTTCCCTCACCTGGCACTCGCCGCGGCGCGTGCCGGCGCAGTGGTGCTGTTCTACCTGGCCGACGACAGCTACGACGCTGGCGGACCGGTCGGCGGGTTGCACCTGCGTCAGGCGCGCCTTCGAGCGGTTGAGTCGGGCATACCCGTCGTGCTGGTACAAGCGACCGGCCCCAGTGCTGCGATCGCTGCCGACGGCCGCATCGTCGCCCGCCTGCCAGCAGGCACGCCCGGCCATCTCGACCTCGACCTGCCCCTCACCACACGCTCGACGGTGCCGCGCTGGATCGGGAACCCAAGCGGACCCGCCTCAACCTTGGCGACCGTCCTCCTTTTCGGAGTCCGCAAGCGCCGGACGCGCCGGAAGGGGGGTGAGGCCTAACGTCCAGCCGCTCCACCTCCGCCCGTCGCACTGCACCGTCTGGGCGCAATAGCGCCCCCGTTCCGAAAGGATCCGCCATGGTGATGCTCGCAGCTCTCCTTCGTCTCCCCCGGCCCACGCGGCCCGGCCGCTCCGCGCCGACACTCCGTCGTCGAAAGGTCCGTCACGCGGCCTGGGCCTTGCTTACGGCCACGCTGTTCGGCCTGACCGTCTTCGCCCTGTCGAGCGCCGCTACGGGCGCCGCCGCCCCGGACGCCACGCTCGCTGCGGCCGAAGAGGCCGGCGTTTCCGGCGGCACCTGCGGATCCTCCTGCGACAGCGGCGGAAGCTCCTCGAACGACGATCCGAGCCCGAGCGGATCCGCCTACTGGGTCACCACCAACCAGGACTTGCGCTCGTACGACCGGGGGGTCGCCGATCTCGTCTACCGCTACAACAACTGGAGCAACAGCGACCTCAACCACGAGTTCACCGTGCAGCGGCGTGTCTCCCGTTCGGTCGGCTTCAGCGGTGGATTCGCCGACTACTTCCGCGTCTCGGTAGGCGGCGAGATCGACCGGACCTACAGCTGGACCGACCGGAAGGTGATCGGCCCGTACGAGGGACTCAAGGTCTACCGTCGGCAAGAGACCCGCCGTTACGACGTGTACGGCACCCGCTACCAGGACTACGACGACGGTAGCCGCAAGGTGGTGGGAAGGTCGTCCGGCCCGTACACCACGTCCAACAGCGTGCTCGGCTTCGTCTCCGTCTCCCTCCGGTGACCCGGACGCTGCGGACGCGAATGTGGCGGCTCATCACCGCCCTAGCCGTACTGCCACTGGTTTGGACAGCCTCGGCCGAGGACCCCGGCCCGTTCGTGCCGACCTACGCCTTCGTGCTGGAGGGATCCGCGATCGATGTGCCGTTACGCGACGCGCTCGATCCCGGCACCCTCGACGGACTGGGCATGGCCGTGCAAGAGCGCCTTGCGCTGGCCTGGAGCGAGCGGCGCGCCGGCGAGCTGCGACTGGTGTTCCGCGTTGCCGGCGAGACGCCCGCTGAGTTGCGCGGCTTCTCGGTCCAGGCGAGTGACGGGACCGAGCGACCCGCTACCATCGGTGTCATCACCGTGGTTCCCGCGCCAACCAGGAGCGACCTGGGCGTCGCCGTCACCGGCGTGATTCACGACGGATCGGGAGCGCTGCTGTGGAGCGTTCGGCTCGAGCACCGTGGCGACCGCCCGCAACGGTTACGCAGGCTCGAATTCGCGCCGTCCGAGGTGGCCCTGGGACCTGTCGTCGTACGGCACCTCCCCGCCGGCTCGGAAGCGCCGGACCTGTTCGACTGGGTCGCGGAGCTTCGCCCTCGACTCGCTAGCGCCGTACCGAACGCTCGGGCCTTGGCGCCCGCGGAAACGGAGGCGGCGCTTCGCCGCCTCCTCCCCGCCGAGCAGCTCCGCGATCCCGCCTCGCTCGAGCTGGAGCTTGCGCCAGGAGAGGTCGTCGATCTGTTGATCACACGGGCGAACGTCGACCTCGACCTCCGGACCTCGCGCCTCATCTCGGAGCCGCTGCTACGTGGCGACGACCCGACGGCGGGTGCATGGACCGTGTCGCTGGGCGGGCCCTGGCAGGCTGGCGTCGACCGGTGAGCGCCAACGACCCCCGCATCCAGGCGAGTCCCTGGGTGAGCTTCCGCCACGGCGCGAGTTGTTGCGCCGTGGCGGCGCTCGCTTGGCTCGGATGCGCCCAGGCGAGCGGACCGCTGGCCGACCTGCCCGCGCCGGTCGCGGCGGCGCTGGCACGTTCCGCCGACGAGGCGAGCCGAGATCCGACCGTGCTCCTGGCCGAGGCTCGCTTTGCAGCCAGCTCGGCTACGTCGTTTCAGCCACGCCCGTCGTGGGACCTTTCGGCCCAGCTGCGCCGCGGCCGCTCAGGCGCAACCGCCCTGGACGCCAACGCTTCGCTGACGTTCGCACTCCTCGAGCCGAGCTCGCTTCGTGAGCAGGCCGAGATCGACTCGCAGGCGGCATCGCTCAGGCTCGAACGTTTGCTGTTGCGCCGCGACGCCGCGCTCGAAACGCTGACGACCTGGCTGTCCACCTGGGCTTCCCGCGAGCGGCTGGCGCTTCTCGACCTGGCCACCGACGCGATCGGTTTCGACCCGAGCGTCGAGCGCCGCCGGCAGGCCTGGCTAAGCCAGCGTCCTGCCCTAGAGCTCGAGGCCCGACTGTGGTCCGAGCGGTTGGCGGCACAGCTCCCGGCCGGCGCAGGTCCACCCGGCCGCGACGTCTGGCGAGCGTGGGCGATGGGTGATCTACCGCGCGGGTGTCCCGACCGAGCTCCGGAGGTTCTGCTCGCGCGAGCCGAGCTCGCTCGAGTCGCCCGCACGCTGCAGGCGTCACGCCTTGCGACGTCGACCCCGTCGCTGTCCGTAGGTGCGTCGCTGCACCTCGGGGCCCAGCTAGTGGCGTCCCTCGCCACGACCACCAGCGGCGGCGGCGCCTCACCGCAACTGGGCGCTCGTGTCTGGTTGGACCTGGGCGCGCCCGCATCCTGGTCCAGCGCTGGTTCGTTGCGGCTACAGGCCGACCCGGACGGCACCTCGCTCGGCCTGCAGGTGGGAAGCGAGGCTACGCCCTTTCCAGGTCCGTTCGAACTGCAGCGGGAGGTCGCCCAAGCACGCCTAGACTCGGCGATTCGCGAGGCTCGCGAGCGAACCGCCTTGGCGCAGGCGTCGCTCGCCACACTCGTCGCTCGCCTCGGCACAGTGTCGCCGCCTTCGATGATCAGGCGCGGAGTGAGTTTCGATCGCCTCGAGGAGGCGCTGGACGAGGTCGACATGCTGGTTCGAGCGGTCGAGGGGCGTGCTCGACTGCGGATAGACTGCAATCCCTACCGCTAAGCGTCGTCCACGAACCCGCGTCCTGGACGCCTGTTTCGTGCTAACATCCTCAGTTGCCGCGTTCGCGCGGTGGCCTGCGCCAGGGACCTTGTCCCTGACGGCGAATCGGCCCTCGGGTCGGTTCGCCGTGCGTCGTGTCGGCAGGACGCCCTTCGTGTCCATGCCGGTCGCGGCCGACCCGCCGCCGGTCATCCCATCAGGAGAGGAGGACATGCATGAGCAAGACCGCAGAGTACGACCTCAACGTCATTCTGGATCCAAACCTAAGCGAAGCGCAGCTGCAGACGGAGAAGGAAGCCATCGACGCGCAGATCGCGCGAGCGCAAGGTGAACTCGTCAAACTCGACGAGTGGGGCAATCAGCGTCTCGCCTACCCGATCCGTAAGCTCGCCCAGGGCTACTACCTGATCTACCGCCTGAAGCTGCCGCTCGACAAACCCAAGACGATCGAAGCGGCGCTTCGGCAGCGTGACAACGTCATGCGCGTGCTGGTCGTCAAGGACCGGCCCGAGTGGCGCACCCTCAAGCAGAAGCAGGCCCCCGCCGCCGCGGCCGCCGCCGACTGAGGCGCCGGCGCGACGACCGCCGACCGTTCGGGTCGGCAGCCACGGACCCACGAGTCCGACCGAGGAGAACATGGCACGAGGACTCAACCACGTGACGATGGCCGGGACGCTGGTCCAGGAGCCGGAGATGCGCTACACCCCAGGTGGGTTGGCGATCCTCGAGTTGAACCTGGCCGGCAACGACCACGTGACCGGCGACGACGGCAAGGAACGCGAATTGGCCTGGTACCACCGGGCGACCGTGTTCGGTAACCAGGCCGAGATGCTCGCCGATCAGCTTCACGCGGGCGATCCCGTGCTCGTCGACGGCCGCGTCGACTACCGCACCTGGGACTCGCAGGATGGCCAGCGCCGCACGGCGCTCGACGTGGTGGCGACGCGGGTCGAAGGCTTGACCTTCGGAACCCGCAAGGACGAGACGACAGTGGCGGACGCGCGCGGCCAGCAACGGCTGCGCGACGCGCTCAATCAGGTCACGATCATAGGCAACCTCACCCGTGACGCGGAGCTTCGCTATACCCCCTCGGGGGCGGCCGTCACGCGCTTCAGCGTGGCGGTCAACGAGCGTTACCGCGACCGTAGCGGTCAGGACCAGGAACGCACCCATTACGTCGACGTGAACGTATGGCGCGAACTAGCCGAGGGGTGTGCCGAGCTCGCCAAGGGCGACCCGGTCTTCGTGATCGGGCGCCTGGTCAACGACTCGTGGACGGACCGTGACGGAAACCGGCGCTTCACGACGCGCATCGAAGGGTCGCGCGTGGAGTTTCTGACCCGCGGTCCCGGAACTGGTGGATCCGGGACCCGCCGCGGACCGTCGCCGCAGAACAGCGACGACGCCCGTGGTGCCCAGGCAGGACAGGACCGCCGGCTTGACATCGACGACGAATTCCCACCCGAGGAGGATCTACCCTTCTAATGCCACGAGAAACCAAAGGGGCGCCCCGCCGCCGAGGCGGAGGCCGCCGCGGCCGCAGGCCCAAGGTATGTCCGTTCTGTACCGGCGAGATGGAGATCACCGCGTACCACGATTCGCGGATGGTGAGGCGCTTCATCAGCGACACCGCCAAGATCTTGCCGCGCCGCCGCACCGGCGTGTGCGCCAAGCATCAACGCCGCTTGGCCACCACGATCAAGCGCGCCCGTATGTTGGCGCTGGTACCTATCACCGAGAAGTTGGTGCGCAAGTGAACGTCATCCTGCTCGAACCCGTGTCAAATCTTGGCGAGGCCGGCGAGGTCGTTCGCGTCAAGCCGGGTTACGCCCGGAATTGGCTGGTTCCGCAGGGCCTGGCGCTGCCCGCCACCGAGTCGAACCGTGCCGAGCTGCAGGCGCGCCTGTCACAGCGTGCCCGGCAACTCGCCGAACGCAAGACCGATGCCGAGCGCCTGCGCGAAATGCTGGCCGACGCCGCCGTCGAGATCCGCGTCAAGGCCGGCGAAGAGCGCATCTACGGCTCGGTCGGCAACAAGGACGTGGCCGACGCCCTCAAGCAGGCCTACGACGTCGAAATCGACCGCCGCAAGATCGAGCTGGCGGAACCGATCAAGATGCTCGGAGAGTACCTCCTGCCCTACCGACCCCACCCCGAGGTCCAAATTGACCTGAAAGTCGTGGTGGTCGCCGACAACTGACCGTCCTGAACGGTCGCTTGTTCGCGGGGCGGACGCCGATTCGGTGTCCGCCCCGTTTTACGCCACCTAACGAGCCGGTGCAGCTACAAGAGGTGCGTCACGCGGGTCCTCCTTCTGCTTTCGGCGTGGTTGGATGGTGCAGTATGAACGCCATAAGCTTGTCGGAATCACTCCGGTTCCGAGGTAGGATCGCCTAATGGACACCGACGCCGCCATTCGACTCGCCGAGGAACTCGCCCAGGATCGTCGTGTCTTGCGCCGCGACGCCATCCTTACCGCGGCCACCTTCGTAGGACTCGCCTTCGGTCTCGCAGCACCTGCTCTCGGGCTACCCGAAGCTCGCGGATGGAGTTTCGCCCTCGCGTACCTGAGTGGCGGCGTTCCCGCCGCAGTTCGAGCGGTCCGCTCGCTTTCGCGCCGCCACCTACATATCGACTTGCTCATGGTCGTTGCGGCGCTCGCCGCCGCCGCCGTCGGCGAAGCCCGCGACGGCGCGATCTTGCTGCTGCTGTTCCAACTCGCAGAGACGCTAGAAGCGTACGCGATGGGCACGACCAAGCGTGCGGTGGCCGGCCTGATGGAGTTGCGGCCCGACACCGCCCGCCGCGTCGACCCAGGCGGCAACACCGAAGTCGTACCGGTCGCCGACGCTCGAGTCGGTGACACCGTCCGGGTCCTGCCTGGAGAGCGCCTTCCGGTAGACGGCGAGGTGTTGCGCGGACGCAGCTCGATCGACCAATCGAACCTCACCGGTGAATCGGTCCCGGTCGACAAGGGGCCGGGCGACCAGGTTTTTGCCGGCACCGTCAACGGCCACGGTGCCATCGACCTGCGGGTGACCAGCGAGGCGAGCGCATCGACGCTGGCCCGGATGATCGATCTGGTAACCGAGGCGCAGGCCGCCCGCGCACCGTCGCAACGCGTCAGCGACTGGTTCGGCACGCGTTACACCTTTGGCGTCCTGGGTGGCGCCACGCTCACCCTGTTGGGCTTCGGCCTGCTCGGACCCTCCTGGTCGGACGCCGCCTACACCGCCGCGACCTTGCTGGTGGTGGCAAGCCCGTGCGCAGTGGTGATCAGCGTGCCCGCCGCCGTCCTCGCCGCCCTGGCCGCTGCAGCGCGACGGGGCGTGCTGTTCAAAGGCGGCGGCGCCCTGGAGACGTTCGGCCGCGCCGACGCCTTCGTCTTCGACAAGACCGGCACGCTCAGCGAAGGGCGTATGCGGGTCCTTTCGATCCGACCGCTCTCGGATGTCGACGAGGCGGGGATCCTACGCCTGACGGCGGGGCTCGAGCGTCACAGCGAGCACCCGGTCGCCAAGGCGGTAGTGGATGCCGCCCTCGCCCGCGACCTGGACCTGCCCGACGCGACCGACCCGCTCGCACGCCCAGGCCAGGGCATCGAAGGTCGCCTCGAGGGCCGCTCGTACTGGGTCGGCAATCGCCGCCTGGCGGCGCTGCACGGTGCCGACCCTGCCGAGGGGGATGCCCCCGCCGCGCAGGCGGCGCTGGAAGCGCTCGAGGACCGCGGCGCCACGGTCGTGCTGCTTGGCGAAGGCGAACGCATCCTTGCCGCCATCGGCGTCGCCGACGCGGTCCGGCCGGAAGCCGCCGAGGCGCTGGCCCGGCTTCGCGAGGCGGGCGTCCGCACCATCGCCATGCTGACCGGCGACCACCCAGCGGTGGCGTACGCTCTGGCAGCCAACGTCGGGATCGCGGCAGAAGACGTGCATGCGGAGTTGCTGCCTGAGGACAAGGTTCGTGCCGTCGCGGCCCTGGCCGAATCGCGCACCGTCGCCTACGTCGGCGACGGGGTGAACGACGCTGCCGCACTGGCGACCGCCCAGGTCGGCGTCGCCATGGGCGCATCGGGAAGCGACGTAGCGCTCGAAACCGCCGACATCGCCCTGCTCGCAAACGACCTGCGGCGACTTCCGGTGGCACTGCGCCTGGCACGCCGGGCGAACCGGGTGATCGCTCAGAACCTGACCTTCGCGCTTGGCGTGATGGTGATCATGGTGGCGTGGACGCTGTTGGGCAACCTGCCTCTACCGCTCGGCGTGATCGCGCATGAGGGTGGCACGCTGGTGGTGGTAGCCAACGGACTGCGGCTGCTGCTACCAGACCGGCGCGACTCGGGGGCCGGGCCGGGTGGAGGGCGTCTCAATCGCGAGGCACACATAGCCGCCCCTAGCCTGGCAGGTGGGCCTTAACGCTTAACGCTCGTCCCGGTAGCGTTCGACGCGGATCAGGTTGGTCGACCCGCGCAGGCCGAACGGAACCCCGGCCGTGATCACGTAGCGCGCACCAGAGTCCACCAGGTTGGTGTCCTGAATCGCGCGATTGGACGCCTCGACCATCTCGTCGGTCGAATGGATCTCGTCGCTTAGGTACGGCACGACCCCCCATGCGACGGTCATCTGCCGGTACGACCGCTCGGTCGGGGTGATCGCCAAGATCGGCGCGCTCGGCCGGGTACGGGAGACCCGCAGCGCCGTGCTCCCGCTGGAGGTGAAGGTGACGATCGCTTGGGCCGAGAGGCTGAACGCCATCTCGCAGGCGCCGAACGAGACCGCATCGGCGGTAGTGTCGTCCGGTGCGAGCACATGTTCACGCATGCCGGAGCGGTAGCCCGCGTCGGACTCGACGGTGCGGGCGATCCGGTCCATCATCTTCACCGCCTCGATCGGGTACGAACCGACCGCGGTCTCGCCGGACAGCATGATTGCGTCCGTCCCATCGTAGATCGCGTTGGCGACGTCGCTCGCCTCTGCCCGTGTGGGGGTCGGAGCGTCGATCATCGATTCGAGCATCTGCGTGGCGGTGATGACCGGCTTGCCCGCCTCGAGGCAGGCACGGATCAGCCGCTTCTGAATCAGCGGCACCCGCTCGGGCGCCAGCTCGACCCCGAGGTCACCCCTAGCCACCATCACCCCGTCCACCTCACGAAGGATCTCTTCGAAGCGTTCGACCGCACCGGGCTTCTCGATCTTGGCCATCAGCTTCGCCTGCGAACCGGACCGCGCCAGGTAGTGCCGGGCCAGCAGCAGGTCATCGCGACTGCGAACGAAACTCATCGCGACCCAATCGACCCCGACCTCGGCACCGAACTGCAAGTCCTCGACGTCCTTGTCGGTCAACGCCGGGACCGACAGGTCGGCGCCGGGAATGTTTATGCCCTTGTTGTTACTGAGTCGCCCGCCGATCGTAACCCGGGTCCGGATCTCCGCCCCGTCGACAGCGGTCACTTCGAGCGAGAGGCGGCCGTCGTCGAGCAGCAGCACGTCGCCGCGGCTCACGTCGCGGCACAGCCCCTTGTAGGTGACGCCGACGCGCTCCGTATCGCCCGGCGTGTCGTCGTCGCAGGTAAGCACGAAGGTCGAGCCGGCCTCCAGAGCCACGCTGCCCGCGGCAAAGGTCGAGACACGGATCTTCGGACCTTGCAGGTCCTGGAGGATGCCTACGGACCGCCCTGCCGCAACAGCCTGCTCACGGATGGCGTGCGCATTGGCCTCGTGGATCGAGCGCTCGCCGTGAGAGAAGTTCAGGCGAAAGACGTCTACGCCGGCATCGATCAGCTCGACGATCGCCTCACGCCCGCTGGTCGCAGGACCGAGCGTCGCGACGATCTTGGTCCGGCGGGCCGCTCTCACTGCCGGAAGGCGCGTCGGCCAAGGAACTTCGCGGCCGCGCCTAGCTCCGCTTCTATCTCGAGCAGGCGGTTGTACTTCGCGAGCCGGTCGCTGCGCGACGCAGAGCCGGTCTTGATCTGGCCTGCGTTGACCGCGACGGCCAGGTCGGCGATGAACGTGTCCTCCGTCTCGCCCGAGCGGTGGCTGATCATCGCAGCGTAGCCGTTGCGCATCGCCATGTCGATCGCTTCCATCGACTCCGACAGGCTGCCGATCTGGTTCACCTTGACGAGAATGGCGTTGGCGACACCTTCGTCGATCCCGCGCGCCAGGCGCTGCGTGCTGGTGACGAACAGGTCGTCGCCAACCAGCTGGGTGCGGTCACCGATAGCTCTCGTCAGCTCGCCCCACGCTGCCCAGTCATCCTCCGCCAGTCCGTCCTCGATCGACAGGATCGGGTAGCGCTCGACCCAGTCAGCCCAGTACTCGATCATCCCATCAGCGTCGAGGACCTTGTCCTCTGCGGCGAGGTGGTAGTGGCCGTCACGAAAGAACTCGGTCGACGCCGGGTCGAGGCCGATGGCGATCTGCTCTCCGGGCGTGTAGCCGGCCTTCTCGATCGCTTCGAGGATTACTTCGATCGCCTCTTCGTTGCTCTTCAGGTTCGGAGCGAAGCCACCCTCGTCGCCGACGGAGGTCGTGTAGCCGCGGGCGGACAGCACCTTATTCAGGTGGTGGAACGTTTCGACGCCGGCGCGGAGCGCTTCGCTGAACCGGTCGAAGCCGATCGGCGCAAGCATGAACTCCTGCATGTCGACGTTGTTGTCGGCATGTTCGCCGCCGTTGATGACGTTCATCATCGGGACCGGCAGGATGCGCGCCCCGACCCCGCCGAGGTAACGGTAGAGCGGCAGCTCGAACGTTGCAGCCGCAGCCCGAGCCGCGGCGAGCGAAACCGCGAGAATTGCATTGGCGCCGAGCTCGGCCTTGTTCATTGTGCCGTCGAGGTCGAGCAGGATCGAGTCGATCGCCACCTGATCGGAGGCATCGATACCGAGCATGGCCGGCGCGATACGCTCGCGCACGTTCCTGACCGCTTCCTGCACGCCCTTGCCTAGGTAACGCTCTCCGCCGTCACGTAGCTCCACCGCCTCGTGTGCCCCGGTAGACGCGCCGGAGGGCACGATGGCGCGCGCTTCGACGCCGCTCACCAGCCGCACGGTCACCGACACCGTGGGGTTCCCCCGCGAGTCGAGCAGCTCGAGAGCGCGTACGTCTTCGATGTGGGTCATGGGTCCTCCTCGTCACGGTCCGGACGGCCGTGCGCATGCGGTCGCCGCGGTCGCGGCGGCGCGCCCATCCTACCGTCGCGGACGACGACGAGTCCCCCACCGTGTACCACGCATCGTCTAGGTGCTATAGAGCGCCGTTCTGGACGCCGTTGTACCGGCGCAATCAGGCGGTGCGGAGCGGCACGACCATCGCAAGGTAGCGCGGATCGTCGGGATCGGCCAGTACGCTCGGCGTGGTCGAGCCCGAGAACGATGCACGCAGCATCCCGTTCAAAGGCGCGAGCGCGTCGGTGAGGTACTTGGCGTTGTACGCCAGTGCCATCTCGGCGTCGCTGCCCTCCTGTTGGACCTCGAGTCCTTCCTGGGACCGGCCGTACGCGCCTTCGGCCGTGATCTGTAGCGTGCCGTCCTTGACGAACAGGTCGACCCGGTTGTTCGCGGTCTTGTCGGCCATCACGGCGACGCGCGATACCGCCTCGTGCAAACGCTCGGCGTCGAGCGTGATCACGACGGGAAAGGTCGCTGGGATCACGCGGCGGTAGTCGGGAAAGGTCCCCTCCATCAGTTTGACGTTGAGGCGCACGTCAACGCACTTCAGCGCCAGGCGAGCTTCGCTCGCGTCGAGCTCGACTTCGCCGTCAGCTAGGAGTTTGACAATCTCGTCGACGCTGCGTGCCGGCACGATTAACTCGGCGTCGAGGCCGCTGACGGCGTCCAGGTCGTAATAGGCGAGTCGAAACCCGTCGGTCGCGACGGCGCGGCTGGCTTGCTCGGACAACTCTAGTTTGACACCTCGAAAGATCGCCTGATATTCGGCCACCGCAGCGGCGTAGCGGACGCTGCCCAGTGCATTAGCAAGCTCGATCGCAGGAAGCTTGCCTGTGTAGCGATCGGGGAACGACGGGTTCGGCGCATTTTCCGGGTCGACCAACTGAAGTCTCGTAGCGAATCCGTTGGCGGAGACGTGCAGCTCGCTGTCCTCGACGTTCATATCGACGACGTCGCCGGGCAGCGCCCGAACAACCTGTCCGAATACCTGAGCGGGCACTGCCAGCGAACCATCACCACGCACGTCAGCGGAAACCGTCGCTTCGATATCGATGTCTAGGTTCGTACCGCTCAAGCGTAGTCCATCTCCGAGTAGGTCGATACGGAGAAGGTTCAGTCCCGGGTTGCTGCTTCGTGTGGGAACGATGCGTTCGACGTGCTGGAGGGCGTCGGCTAGCGATTTCTTGGGAACTTGGACCTTCATGGGACCTCTCCTGATGAACGAGGGTGTAGCAAGAGCATACCGTATGGTCGACATCACTTCGGAACGCTCCTGCACGCTCGAGAGGTCCACTGTTTGGCGGAATCGGCGGGAAGAGAGCGAAGCTCTCCGGGTCGGCGGAACCTCTTCGTGATTGATAAGAATCCATAGAAGTAATAGGGCTTGTTGACGATGTGGAAAACCGCACGTTTCGCCGTGAGAGACGGAAAACGGTTGTGGACGAGGATGTGGAGAAGTCGGCGTCGTCTGTGGATAACAGTGGGGCGTCCTCCACACGAATTCACACGCTGCGTGCGCACACGGTTGTGCACAGACGACTCCACACCTTGTCAACACGTCATCAACACAGTTGCCCACACGGGCCGCCACGAGAGCAAGAAAGCCCGTACTGATCGCGATTAAGTTGTTCAGGGAAGTGCTTGGGAGCGAGATCGTGCCGCCATGAGGCAAGCGTGCCCGGAAAGAGTCACGTTGCCACGATTCGAGCGTCGCTGCGGTCGCGGCAACGCTTGGGAAACTGTGGACAAGCTCCGCAATACTGTGGACAACCGCTGCGCTCGGAAGCGCTCGTGTGCGTCGATCAGGCGAGTGAGGCGCGGATGTCGCTGACGTCCTTGGAGAGGGAACTGTCGGCGTCGAGCCGGGCATGGATCTTCTTGACGGCATAGTGCACCGTCGAATGATCGCGCCCGCCGAAGAACTCGCCGATCTCCGGAAAGCTGTGCGAGGTGAGGTCACGAATCAGGTACATCGCGATCTGGCGCGGGCCGACCAACTCTTGGCGCCGCCCCTTCGATGTGAGGTCCTCCGGCTCCAACGCGAAGTACTTCGCAGTGACCCGAAGTACGTCACTCATCGTGGGCGTGACGTCGCTGGCAGCGAACACGTCGGAGAGCGCCTCCGCGGCCACCTGCCGGGACATGCCGACGTTGTTCATGCTGGCGAAGACGATGACGCGCACCAGCGCACCTTCGAGTTCACGAATGTTGCTGGTCGCGTGCCGGGCGATGTAATCGACCACCTCGTCGGGCACCTTCACCCCTCGGTACTCGGCGTTCATCGTCAGGATCGCGATGCGGGTTTCCAGTTCCGGCGCCTGAATGTCGGTGATCAGTCCCCACTCGAAGCGGCTCCGCAAGCGGTTCTCTAGCGTGGGGATGTCCTTGGGCGGCCGGTCGGAGCTGACGATGATCTGCTTGCCGGACTCGTAGAGCGCATTGAAGGTGTGGAAGAACTCCTCTTGGGTGCGCTCCTTGCCAGCGATGAACTGGATGTCGTCGACGAGCAGCAAATCGATAGAGCGGTAGCGGTCGCGAAACGAGGTCATGCGGTCTTCGCGGATGGCGGTGATCAGCTCGTTAGTGAACGCCTCGGTGGTGACGTATTCGACCTGCAATTCGCTGTAGCGGCCGGCGACGGCGTGGCCGACTGCGTGCATCAGGTGGGTCTTGCCGAGGCCGGCCTCACCGTAGAGAAACAGCGGGTTGTAGGCCCTTCCCGGCGCCTCGGCGACCGCCATGGCGGCGGCATGAGCAAGGTTGTTGTTGGGCCCGACCACGAAGTTAGTGAAGACGTACTTCGGATTCAGCGCGACCTTGGTGCGCGCCTGCTTGTGGCCGTCGCCCAGGGTTGGCGCGGACTGGAACATGTCTTGCTGCTCGGTTTGTTGGAACGGAACCACCTGGAAGGCCACGCGTGGCGAGGGGGCACCGAGGTCTCGCAAGGCGGTCTCGAGCACAGGGGCGTAGTGCGACTTGAGCCAGTCACGCGCGAACGAGTGCGGAACCCCGATCATGTACGAGCCGTTCTCCACGCCGAGGGGCCGCACCTGCTGGAACCAGGTGCGGAACTCCACGTCCGGGATCTCCTCCTGAACGTAGTCGAGAATGTCGTCCCAGATGGCGTGATTCTGACTCATAGTGAACGGGTCCTCCGGCGAAAGCCGTGACGAGCACAATAGCAGATGACCCGTACTGGGATGCCGGTTGGTGAAGGGCAGCACGCTATACTCCCTTCTTGCGAGAGAGGCGGCGAAGGTGCTGTCCGCCGCGTTCGCCGCAGGAAGGGAGGTCCGCCATGAGGTACGACGTCGTCGTCGTTGGAGGAGGTCATGCAGGAATCGAAGCGTCGATCGCCGCTGCGCGGCTCGGTGCGCGGGTGGCACTGGCCCTCCCTCACCCCGACCGGATCGGGGTGATGCCGTGCAACCCCGCGATCGGCGGGCCGGGCAAGTCTCAGCTGGTTTTCGAGCTTCAGGCGCTCGGCGGTGTCATGGGCGAGCTGGCGGACGCGACCGCGATTCATGCGCGCACGCTTAACGCCAGCAAAGGGCCGGCGGTGCAGTCTCTTCGGGTTCAGAACGAACGCGACGGCTACGCCAGCGCGGCGCGGGAGCTAGTCGAAACAACGCCCGGAGTCGAGCTGCTTCGCGGTGAGGTCGCCGCCGCTGAAGTGCGCGACGGCGCGGTCGCGGGTGTCCGCCTCACCGACGGCCGCGTCGCGTCCGCGCCTGCGGTGGTGCTGTGCACCGGCACCTTCCTCGCCGGGGTGGTCTGGTACGGCAAGAAGCGGCGCGAGGCGGGCCGTCAGGGGGAAGCCCCCGCCCGCCACCTGTCGAGTAGCCTGCGGGAGAGCGGGCACCGGTTGCTGCGATTCAAGACCGGAACGCCGCCGAGGATTCGAGCCGACTCCGTCGATTTCTCCGTGCTGGACGTTGTTTCGGCGGACGACCCGCCCGGATCGTTCAGCGGCCGGCCGGGTCCGCGCGCAGCGGAGACCCCCACCTGGCTCACGCACACTACCGAGGCGACGCACGCGCTAATCGCAGAAAACCTGTCGCAGTCGGCGATGTACGGCGGCGAGATCGACAGCCAAGGCCCACGCTACTGCCCGTCGATCGAGGACAAGGTCGTCAAGTTTCGCGACAAGGACCGCCACCTGCTGTTCGTCGAGCCAGACGGCGTACGCACCAGCGAGGTGTACCTACAAGGATTCTCGTCGTCGATGCCTCCGATCCTGCAGGACGACATGATTCGCACGCTGCCCGGGTTCGAGCTGGCGGAGATCCAGCGTTACGCTTATGCCGTCGAGTACGACGCCCTAGATCCGACTCAGCTCGACGTGACGCTGATGTCGAAACGGTTGCCGGGGCTGTTCAGCGCAGGTCAGATCAACGGCACCAGCGGGTACGAAGAGGCGGCCGCGCAGGGTTTGGTCGCGGGCGTCAACGCTGCGCGCTGGGCCGGCGGGGAAGAGCCTGTGACGGTGCGCCGGGATCAGGGGTACCTGGGAGTGCTGCTAGACGACCTGGTCCGCTGGGGGATCGACGAGCCGTACCGGATGTTGACGAGCCGCAACGAATACCGCCTGCTGCACCGGCAGGACAACGCCGATGAGCGCCTGGTCGAGGTGGGGCACGCCTGGGGTCTTGTCAGCGATGAGCGTCGCGACGCGGCGCTTCGGTCGAAAGGGCGCGTCCACGCCGAGGCGGAGCGGTTGGAGCGCGTTCGCTACGGTGGTGACAGCGGAGCGAAACTGCTACGCCGCCCGAACACCGACTACCGCGATGTCGTTGCGCGAGTCGGACCCTCAGAAACGCAGCTGTCGGCGGACGAAATGCGGCGCGTGGAGATTCTGGTCCGCTACGCCTCGTACATTGAGCGCAGCGAGAAGCAGCTTAGTGCACGTGCAGCGTACGAGCGGCTCGAACTTCGTGGGGTGGAATTCGAAGCTGTGCCGAGCCTGTCAAACGAGGGTCGCGAGATGCTACGCAGGGGCCGGCCGGCCACGCTGGGGGCTGCACAGCGGCTGCGGGGCGTGCGCGACAGCGATGTGACGGCGCTGCTGGTGCACCTCAAGCGGCGCGGGCCTGTTTCACGTGAAACGCCGCGCGCCGGCTGAGGTCGACGCGGCGGTCGAACGGTACGCCGCGTTGGTGCGGCGCTATCACGCCACCCTGGATCTGATGTCGGACGCCGGACTCGCGCGCCTAGACGAGTACCTAGTGGACGCGCGACGCTACGCGGACGTCTTGGTAGGACTCTCCCCCGCCCCGGCGGTGATCCTGGACGTCGGAGCGGGCGCGGGACTGCCCGGGATCGTTCTCGGCGCGAGCCTGGAAGGTGTGCGAATCGAGCTAGTCGAACGTAGACGGAGACGCGCCACCTTCCTTCGTATGGCAGCGGCCGCGGTAGGGAGCGGCGACGTCGTCGTGCGGAACGAAGATGTCCGGTGCCTGGACGGCCCGCCGGTTGGCGTGGTGGTGGCACAGGCGCTGGCGACGCTGGCCGAGGTGTATGCGCTGACGCGGGCGCGGCACGCGGACGAGGTGGTGTTGATCTCTCGAAAAGGTCCGAACTGGCCCGAGGAGGTGCGCGGGTTGGAGGCCGAGATCGCGTCGGCGACGGAGGAGGTGGCCGCCGTCCCTCTGTCGCACCGTGGTACGCTCGTCGCCGTTCGCTTGCGAGGGGGCCGGGCGTGCCGATCATCGGCGTGATCAACCAGAAAGGCGGGGTCGGGAAGACGACCACGGCGGTGAACCTCGCTGCCGCGCTGGCGCGCAGGCGGCGGGTGCTGCTCGTCGACCTCGATCCGCAGGCGAACGCTTCGTCGGGGCTGGGAATCCGTCACGCAGAAGCCACGATATACGACGTCCTGGTCGGAGAGATGTCGGCTCGCCAGGCGGCGATGCCTACCTCCACCCTGAATCTGTTCGTCATCCCCGCATCGGCGGACCTCGCCGGTGCGGCGGTTGAGCTCGACGCCTCGGCCGAAGACCTCACGCTGCTCAAGCGCGCGTTGACGGGGGTGCGGCCGAGCTACGACTTCGTGATTGTCGACGCGCCCCCGTCGATGGGAGCCCTGACACTGAACGCGCTCGCCGCCTCGGATCAGCTGTTGGTGCCACTGCAGACCGAGTACTACGCGCTCGAGGGGATCGCCGGCATGATGGAGACGGTGGATCGGGTTCGTGGCTCGCTCAATGGCGACCTCAGGATTCTGGGAATCTTGCTGACCATGTTCGACGGGCGCACGAAGCTGTCGCAGCAGGTCGAGGACGACGTAAGACAGCACTTTGGTGAGCAGGTGTTCCACACCGTGATCCCGCGAAACGTGCGGTTGGCCGAAGCGCCTTCGTACGGCGCGCCGATCTTCGATTATGCGATCGCGTCGCAGGGGGCACTGGCCTACCGGGCGCTCGCGGAGGAGGTGATGATGCGTGTCAGCGAAGGCTAGAGGGTTGGGGCGTGGCCTGGATGCGCTGCTGCCCAAGGTCGACAAGGCGCCGCAGTTGATCGCCGTCGAGCGGTTGACTCCATCGCCGCTACAACCACGGCGACGGCTCGACGAGGTCAAGGTTAGCGAGTTGGCGGCGTCGGTCGCCGAAAAAGGGGTGCTCCAGCCATTACTGGTGCGCCCGACGCCCGATGGCTTCGAGATCGTGGCTGGCGAACGACGCTACCGCGCGGCTATGCGTGCCGGGTTGACCATGGTGCCGGTGGTGGTGCGGACGCTGTCGGACCAAGAGACACTCGAGGTAGCCATCATCGAGAACTTGCAGCGCGAAGATCTCACGGCCATCGAAGAGGCGCGCGCGTACGAGAGGCTGATGGGGTTCGGCATCGACCAGGCGGGGGTGGCGCGGGCGGTCGGAAAGAGCCGTAGCGCGGTTGCGAACACGCTGCGGCTCCTGCAGCTACCGAGCGACGCTGCAGAGGCCCTCGAAACGGGGGAGATAACCGCCGGTCATGCACGCGCGGTTCTTGCGCAGCCCGCGGATGACCGCAGCTGGGCCCTACAGCAGATCGTGAGTCGGGGCCTGAGCGTGCGCCAGGCGGAAGCGCTTCGCAGGCCCCGGCGGGGGGGCAGGCGCAGCGCCAGCGACGGCCGCTACCAGCGCCTCGAGGAAGACCTGGCTCGCCATGCCGGGACGATCGTACGGGTGCGCGGCGGTCACAAGGGTCGCATCGAGCTGCACTTCCGCTCCGAGGAGGAGCTCGAGCGGCTACTGGAATTGCTTGGCTACCAGGCGTAGCCTGGGCACGGTGGCTGATGAGGGCACCCGCTGTTTCACGTGAAACAGCAAGCGCGGGGTGCGGAGCGTCTGGACGGACCGTGTTGTCCCGTAAGCGGGTCCCGGGCCGCCGGTGGTAGCCTGACCGGAACCCTTGGCGCGGAGCGGCGACGGCGCCGAAGACCGCGTCCGAAACGAGGAAACGACATGAAAGATCCGATGAGAGTCACGGTGACGGGTGCCGCTGGACAGATCGGCTACGCGCTGCTGTTTCGAATAGCGGCGGGCGACATGCTGGGTAAGGACCAACCGGTTGTCCTGCAACTCCTAGAGATTCCAGCTGCGATGAAGGCGCTCGATGGGGTGGTCATGGAGCTGGCCGACGGGGCGTTTCCACTGCTGCACGGCGTCGAGACAAGCGATGATGCAAACGTAGCCTTCCGAGACGCAGACGTCGCGATGCTGGTAGGCAGTCGGCCGCGGGGTCCGGGGATGGAGCGCAAGGACCTGCTAGAGGCCAACGGGGCGATCTTCACCGTCCAAGGCCGCGCCCTCAACGACGTCGCCAAGCGCAATGTGAAGGTGCTGGTCGTCGGCAACCCTGCCAACACCAACGCTCTCATCGCGATGCGCAACGCACCCGACCTCCCCGCCGAGAGCTTCACGGCCATGACCCGACTCGACCACAACCGGGCCAAATCGCAGCTCGCGCAGAAGCTCGGCGCACCGGTAGCCGAGGTCAAGCGGATGATCGTGTGGGGCAACCATTCGGTCACGCAGGTGCCTGACGTCGAACACGCCCTCGTCGCCGGTCAGCCTGCCGCCGCTCGGGTCGACGCCACCTGGGTGGAGGAGAGGTTCATCCCGACCGTCCAGAAGCGAGGCGCGGCCGTTATCCAAGCGCGCGGCGCGTCAAGCGCGGCGTCGGCTGCAGCAGCGGCGATCGATCACGTACGTGACTGGTTGAAAGGAACCCCCGAGGGCGATTGGGTCAGCATGGCGATCCCGAGCGGAGGCGCCTACGGCGCGCCGGAGGGGATCGTCTACTCTTTCCCCGTGACCTGCCGCGATGGCCGGGTGACGATTGTCGAAGGACTCGACCGCAGCGACGGCGTGGTCGCGCGGATGGACGCAAGCGCTGCCGAACTTGTCGAGGAGCGCGAAGCGGTTCAACAACTGCTCTGAGCGGCTCTGCGCTGGCAGCGGTGACCCGAGGAAGGACTCGTGTAGTGCCGCGAAGTCGCTCGGCACCGGCTCCTGCCCGCCGCGCCCTCGGCGGCCGTAGCCTCCAGCAACGTGTTTTTCGGAGGCGGTCCGATTCCGGATCGATGTGCTAGCCTCTTCGGTAGCGAACGCACGGTGACCGATCTGGACGCCGGCCATCCGATGGCGACGCTCTGGAGGACCGGAATGCCAAAGCGCGAGCCGAATCGCGAACCGTCCCACGACGGCAGTGGAGAGGTACGAGAGGAGCTCCGCGCCCACGGCCTGCGCTATAGCCGGCCTCGCGCGGTGATCGTCGAGTACTTCTCCGAGCGAGACAGGCACGTTAGCGCCGAGGACCTCTACCTCGAGCTTCAGCGCCGCGGACAGCACCTGAGCTTGTCGACCGTCTACCTGAACCTAAACGTCCTCGCTGGCGCTGGAGTGGTTCGTGAGTTCAGGGGGGCTGAGGGACAGAAGCTGTACGACAGCAACGTGTCGCCGCACTACCACGTGGTCTGCAAGGACAGCGGCCAGGTGATCGACGTACCGGCTCCGACAGTCGACGGGGTGCCGTTGGGTCGCTTCCTCAAACGCACCATCGAAGCTTCGACCGGTTGGGAGGTGGACGAGCCGCAGATCCACTTGCAGGGACGAGCGCCGGCATCTAGCAAGCAAGGCAAAGACGAGATGGACGCGGACGGCGGGTCGAGGTTCGACGGAGGTAGCTGACGCCCGGCGCGAGTTCGGCGCCGCGCGTTCTGGGCGCCGTTAGCTATGAAATGGAGCGCCGCGAACCGATAGGTGCGCGGCGCAATATCGTGTGGGGAGGATCGCCGCCCTCGCGGCGCGGTACGGTGACGATCACCATGAGTTCGCCCCACTCGCGCATACAAATAGAAGCCGTAGAAGAGAGCACGTCGGTGAGCGCCGCACACTCGGCCATCGTTGAAATCCGGCCGTTACAGACCGTCGAAGAGTTACGCGCCTGCGAAGCTATCGCGAAGGTCGTCTGGCAGGTCGACGACCGGGAGATCGTGCCGGCGTCCCACCTCAAGTCGCTACAGCATGCAGGCGGGCTGGTCGCCGGAATGCTTTTCGATGGACGCTTGGTCGGCTTCGTGATCGGGTTCCTGGCACGGCACGAGGTCTCCGAAGAGGTAGGACTGCACTCGCATCTGATGGGTGTGCTTCCCGATTACCGGGGGTCCGGGGTAGCACGCGAGCTCAAGTGGTTCCAGCGGCGTTGGTGCCTCGAACGTTCGCTTCGCTGGATCACCTGGACGTTCGACCCGCTTCAAGGTGCTAGCGCGCGCCTAAACCTCGAGACGCTCGGCGCAGAAGGAGTGGGGTATACGCGCGACTTCTACGGGACGCTGGGTGGGGTGCTTTACGGTTCGTTGCCGACCGACCGCCTGTTGACGCGCTGGGAGTTGGAGTCGCCGCGGGTGGTCCGCCTGGCGGCGGGCGTTACGCCGGAACCAGCTGACGACAACGACGTGTCGTGGGCGCTTACGCGCACGGCGGGTGACGGACCTGGAACGCTCGACCTCGATCTAGAAGCCGCCTCCGTTCGGGTCGCCACGCCAGGCGCCCTGGCGCCGCTCCTGTACCGCGATCCAGAGCTGGCTAGCGACTGGCGGCATGCAGTCCGCGTCGCCCTAGAGGCGTACCTGGAGAGTGGCTACCGGGCAAAGAGGTTTGCAGAGGGGGCGTTTCAACTCGAACGGCACAATGGCAACTCCAACCTATCTAAATAGCAAGACCCACTTGACAAATCACCAAGGGGCGTCTAGCATCAGCACGATGTCGGCGTGACACGGTCGCGCCTGAAAGGACGTCCACATGAACGACGAAGAACGAATCCAAGCGCTCCACCAGCAGGGTCGCATCGACGCTGCGCAGACCGAGCGGCTGCTGCAGGCACTCGGTGCCGCCAAGCCCGAGGCGCCGCCTGCGCAGGACCGACGGCAAGGGAATGACACCCTCTACGACGCAGGCGACGTAGCAGACGACGCCAGAGACGACACAGTGAGCGAAAGCGTGAACGAAAGCGTGAACGAGCGCGCCACGCCAGACCCCGAAACCAGAGAACAGCCGGACTTCCGGGGGATCGAGAGCTGGGTCACCATCGAACTGCTCGCCTGCTCGATCCGGGTCGAGGTGGACGATAGCCTCGACGAGCCGATCGCCAAAGTAAGTAGGGGCGACGTCGAGGTTCAAGTCGGCGACGACGGCTGGCGCGTCGTCCAGCAGGGCCGCCAAGACGGTTGGCTCGAGCGATTAGCCAGCGGCGCGTTCGGGTCCCGGCTAGAGTTGCGTCTGCCCGCCCGCACCGGCGTTCACCTCGACGTCAAGGCCGGTGACGTCGAGTTGGTCGGCGTGCCGGCCCTGCGTGGACATTTGGCGGCGGGTGACCTCGATGCCAGCGGCCTCGAAGCGGTCGATCTCAAGGTGGGGGCAGGCGACGTTGACCTGGAACTGGACCCCACAGGCGGTGCGCACCGGGTACGCCTCGCAGTCGGTGACCTCGAGGTGCGGTTGCCGAGGGGAGCCGACGTTCGCGTCGAAGGACACGTTTCGATCGGCGATGCCAGCGCACGATCGCCGCTCGAGGCGGCGCGCGTCGGACTCGTCGCCGCGTCGCTGCAAGGAGTCCTCGGCGAAGGTCGCGCGCGGCTGCGTCTCGATGTGGGGACCGGTGACCTGGAGGTGCGGGTGGGTGGCCATGCCGGTTGACGAGCGCGACCGCATCCTGGGCATGCTCGAGGCCGGCAAGATCTCCGCCGAGCAGGCGGCCGTCCTGCTCGACGCGGTCGGTGCCAAGCGGGGCGGCGAAGGCGTTGGTGGGTCTCGGGCCGCCACCGCCACGGCTAGTGCCGCTAGCGCCACCGCGGCAATACCGCGACCGCCGGCGCAACTGCTGCGAATCAGGATCGACGCCCAGGAAGGCGACGACGAAGACGGGAACGTCAAGGTCAACGTCAACGTCCCGCTGAAACTGGCTCGCTTCGCGGCGAACTTCCTACCGCAAGAGGCGCGCGCCGAACTGGCAAGTCAGGGCATCGACCTGACCGAGCTGATCGCCGGCCTCGGCGACGAGATTCCCGACGGGCCGCTGATCGACATCGACGTCAGCGAAGGTGACGGCACCAAGACCGTCAAGGTGCGCATCGAGGTCGCTTGAAATGCAGTTGCGGCCGCTCGATCGCTCCGGCCTGGACGCGTATCTCGACGAGATCCGCCCTCGCTTCCTCACCCTGCATGTGGACGCGGGCAAGGTCAGATTCCGTTGGCTGGTGCCGAGCTGGGCTGTCGAGGAGCCGCTCCGGTTCGCGCTGCGCGCCTTCGCGCTGGCGTTCGCACTGGCGCCGGAGGCGATGCGCGCGCTATCGCGCCGAACCGGCCGGACAGGCGCTCACGCGCCGTTTCTCATGCCCACCCGCGCCGATTTGGCGCAACCGGCCGGCTGGTGGCACGCCTTCGACGAGCTGTTCTCCGAGGCGGACCGAGACCTGTTGGCGCTTCCGGACCGACTCGCTCTGGTCGAGGTCGAGACCGGCGAGGTGCGCGTCCGCATCGCCGAAACCCGCTTCTGAATACTGGAGGGACCATGGACCGAAACCCGCGCTACCCGATGCCGACGCACTGTCCCGTGAGCGGCGAGCCGCTCGAGGTCACCCGCCTTGCCAGCCCCGTCAGTGGCGTGGTGATCGAAGGCCGATTCCAAGCGAACGAGTTCGCTCTGTTGCCCCCTGAGCCGCTAGAGTTCCTGCGCATCTTCGTGCGTGTGCGCGGCAACCTGAAGGAGGCCGAGCGAATCCTAGGCGTCTCCTACCCGACCGTTCGCGCCCGCTTCGAACGAATGCTCGAAGCGCTCGGCTACGACCCGGGCGACGCTAAGGACCGAAATGCCGAGCTGGAGGCGAGCGCCGCTGCCGCGGCCGACCAGGTACTGACGCTGCTCGAGACTGGCGACATCGACCCCGAAGAGGCGACAGCGCGGCTACGGCGTCTACGCTGAGAGCGAGGTTCAGCCAACCGCGCCATCCGACGCATCGTGAGCCGGGCGCACCTCTACGCGGTCCACCCTGGGACCGTCCAGGGCGAGCACCTCGAAGCGCCAACCGGCCGCCACCACCACCTCGCCGACGGTCGGAATCCTGCCGGCCAGCATGGTGACCAGGCCGCCAAGCGTGCGGTAGTCGCGCTCTTCCTCGCGCGGCAGGGCGGCCACGCGAAGCAGGTCTTTGAGCTCCTCGACGTACAGTTTGCCGTCCAGCTCGTAGCGGTCGTCGCCGCGCCGCTGCACGGTTGCCACCGCCTCGTCGCCGCCGCTGGCAAGCTCGCCCAGGAGCGCGGCCAGCACGTCCCCTGCCGTGACGACCCCCTCGACCCCGCCGTACTCGTCGAGCACCACGGCGAAGCGGGTGCCTACCTCACGGAAGCGGTCGAGCAGAGCGAGCGCGCCCAAGCTCTCCGGCACGATCAGCGGCTCGTGCGCCATCTCGGCGACGTCGATCGGCGTGTTGGTCAGGCAGCGGTCCAGCAACTCGTGCACGTACACCACGCCGAGCAGCTGGTCCAGCTCTCCGCGGGCGACCGGCAGGCGCGAGTGGTGAGCGGCTAGCAACCCCTCGCGAAGCTCCGGCCAAGCCAGATCGGCATCCAGCCAGTGCACCTCCCGCCGCGGCGTCAACAGCGACCGTACCCGGCGGTCCTCGAGATCGAAGACGTTCTCGATCATCTCCACCTCGGCGCGGCCGATGTGGCCTACCCGGCGGCTCTGTTCGAGCATGCCGCTGATCTCTTCAGGCGACGGATCGCCACCCCGCCGGCCCTTGACCCCGAACGGCCGCAGCACCGCCTCGGTCGACCACGACAGGATTACGACCGCGGGAGAGGCCAGGCGTGACAGTAGCGCCATCGGTCCAGCCACCAGGCCCGATACGCGGGCGGGGGCGGCCAGCGCCAGCCGCTTCGGGACCAACTCGCCGATCACCAGGAAGAAGTAGGTGATGAGCAGCACCACCAGCGTGAATGCGAGCGCCAGGGCGACCTGCCCAGGCACGCCCCAGGCAACGAAGCGATCTGCCAAAGGATCGGCCAGGAGGCCGCCACCGACCGCACCGGAGAGCACCCCTACCAGGCTGATGCCGATCTGGACGGTAGAGAGGAAGCGGTTCGGATCGTCGTAGAGACGAAGCGCGCGGCGCGCCCCAGCGTCGCCCTCCTCCGCCCGCTGGAGCAAGCGCGAGCGGCGCGACGAAGCCAGCGCCATCTCGCTCATCGCCAGCACGCCGTTCGCCAAGATCAGCAGAGCGAGGAACAGCAGGGTGCTGATCACCGCCGCTGCACGGATGGCTCGGACCCGGTTCGGTCCTCTTCGTCGAGCATGGATCGGTCGAGCATGGACCCAGTATGACGGATGGGGCGACGCGACCTTCGGCGACCGCGCGGTCCGCTATACTGCCCGACCGATGCCGATCGACTACTACGAACTTCTCGGAGTGGCCAGCGACGCGGACTCGGCGACGATCAAGGCCGCCTACCGCAAGCTCGCCCTGAAGTACCACCCCGACCGCAATCAAGGCGACGTCGAGGCCGAGGAGACCTTCAAGAAGGTCAACGAGGCGTACGCTGTGTTGTCAGACCCGGAGAAGCGGCAACGCTACGATCGCTTCGGCAGTGACGACCCCAGCGTCGCGTTCGGTGGAGACATCTTCGACATCTTCACGTCGGTGTTCGGCGGCGGCTTTGCGCAGGCCGCGCGTGGCCGCGCCCGCGGCCAGCCTGGCGAGGATCTCGAGGCCCGGCTCGAGATCACTTTGGAGCAGGCCCGCGAAGGCGCTCAGGTCGCCGTCGAGGTCGAGCACATGGCCGTCTGCGAGCACTGCCACGGCGATCGCGCCGAGCCGGGCAGCGCTGGCAAGAGCTCTTGCAACACCTGCGGTGGCGTCGGCCAGGTCCGCACCCAGGCGCAATCGCTGTTCGGCACGGTGATGACCACCCGCGCCTGCCCCCGCTGTCACGGTGCCGGCCAGATCGTCACCACCCCCTGCACGGCCTGCTCGGGTCGGGGGCGCAGCCTCAGTTCCGAAACCGTCGAGGTGGGCCTGCCGAAGGGTATCGACGGCGGCTACCGCCTACGCGTCCCCGGCAAGGGCAATGCCGGCGTCGACGGCGGACCCGACGGCGACCTGTACGTGTACCTCGACCTGGCCCCGCATCGCCACTTCACCCGTGACGGCGACGACCTGCGTTACCTGCTCGAGATCGGCCCTGCCCAAGCGGCGCTGGGCGCCAGCTTCGAAGTGCCGACCCTCGACGGTCCGGAGGTGGTCGAGTTAGCGCCGGGAACCCAGCCGGGTAGGGAGGTGCGCCTGCGTGGCAAGGGCATGCCGCGCCTGCGCCACGCCGGCGTGGGCGACCAGATCGTCACGGTTCGGGTCGTCATTCCCGAGCGGCTTCCGAAGAGGGCGCGCGAACTGCTGCACGCCTACGCCGCAGCGGTCGGCGAGGAGATCTTCGAGAAGCAGACGGTGCTAGACCGGATCAAAGAGATGTTCGGCCCGCGCAAGCGCCGCGGTGACGCAAGCGGCGGTCCCAGCGACGAGGCGGACGAAGCGGAGCAGGAGGTTAGCTCGACCAGAGCTTGAGACCAGAGCCTGAGCAGATCGCCTGCCGTCAGCCCGCGCCGCGAAGCTTGCGCAGCAGGCGCACCTGCCCAGCGTGGTAGGCATCGTGGGTGGCGACGTTCATGGCGGTCTCCGCGATCGAGGCGGAGAAGCCGAACACCTCGCGGTCCAACAGTTGCTCGTCCGCGGCCGAGAGGCGCTGCTCGAGTAGTCGCGTAGCCCGAACCAACTCCTCGCGATCGTCGTTCCAGCCGGCGTCGTCGTCGGGCAGGGCGCTCCAGTCGCCGGCGGTCCAATCGTCCAGCTCGACGCCGTCATGATCCAACGCCGCCATCACGCCGCGTTTCCAGTGCACCACGTGCCTGACGATCGCCCAGATCGACGGGCGCCCCGGTGCCGGCGACCAGCGCGCGTCCTCTGCGCCCAGATCGTCGACCGCCTCCAGCAGAGAGGCGTGCCACAGCCCGCCGCGCGTTTCGCCGGCCGCACGAAGGGTCGACAACACCAGATCTTTGCGCCTGCGGGCCATTGGGAAACGATACGACAGGATCGGCGCAGCTCAGGGGGCGTTCGCCCGCAGCCACGCTTCGAGCTCCAGCTCGACTTCGGTCGCCAGGGCGCTGAAGCGCCGTTCGGCCGGGTGGCGCCGAAACCAGGTTCGTTGGCGTCGCGCGTAGCGCCGGGTCGCAGCTGCGATGGCGGCGGTCGCAGCATCGATGCTGGTCTCTCCGCGTGCTACGGCCGCCGCCTCGGCGTAGCCGATCGCCTGCGACGCCGTCGCGAGCGAGGCCACATCCAACGCAGCCGCCTCCGCCACCAGGCCTTCAGCCAGCATGGCGCGCGTCCGTGCTTCGATCCGGGGCGTAAGCGCCTCGAGCGACGGGATCAGCCAGGTACGGTCGACCGCCAGGCGTGGCGGGCGCCGCGCGAAGTCCGACGGGGGCCGGCCGGTCCGATCGAGCAGCTCGAGAAGTCGAACCAAGCGGCGCGGGTTGCGGTCTGCGCGGCGGGCGTCCTCCGGAGCGCGAGCAAGCGCCTCGTCGTTCAGGATCTCGACCCCCTCGAGCTCGAACCGCCTCCAGATCGGCGCTTGCGCCGCCGGATCGGCCGCCGGCGTGCCGGGCAGACCCTCGGCCAGGGCGTGCAGGTAGAAACCGGTTCCGCCGACGATTAAGCAGGACACGCCCCGCACGTGCGCGTCCAAAACGGCGTCCTCGGCCTGCTGAACCCACTCCGCTACGCTGAACGGCTGGTCGGGATTCGCTACGTCTATCAGGTGGTGGGGCACACGTGCGCGCTCGGCGAGGCTGGGCTTGGCGGTGCCGACGTCCAGCCCGCAATAGACCTGCATCGCGTCGGCGGAGACGATCTCCAGGCCGAACAGTTCGGCAAGGCGAAGGGCGACCTCGCTCTTGCCGCTAGCGGTCGGCGCGCCCAGCAGGAACGCCGTCGGTCGCGTCCCCTCGGCGACGGCCCCCGATTCCGCGTCGGTCACGTCGTCACGGTAGCAGCGGTCGGGCGGCGCGATGCTATTCTCCCGCCATGGAGCTCGACACCTACGGGACTGCCAGCGACGTCAAGGAACTGCTGGCGGTTCGAGATTCGATCGACGAGCTGCTGGCGCGGCGGCTGCCCGAGGGCGGCGCCGCCCCCGGTCCGAAAGCAGAGCTTCGTGACCTGGGCGAGGCGTACCGGCTGGTGCTGGAAGTACCTGGCGTGGCTCAGGAGGACCTCGAGGTGGGCGTGCAGGGACGGCGGCTGGTGGTCGCAGGCCACCGCGAAGGCTACGGCTCGGGCGATCAGCTGTTCAGCGAGCGTCCCAGTGGCCCGTTCCAACGCACCGTCACGCTACCGAGCGAGGTGGATGCTGAACAGGCGACGGCGCAACTCGCCTCCGGTCTGTTGATCTTGCACCTGCCCAAACGCTGAAGTCGTGCTGCCGTTCCCGGTCGAGACGCCCTACCGCATGCGGGCCGACCTGGCGCGCTGCGATGGGCAGCCCCTGCCGGTGGGGCCGGACGATTGGAGTGTCCTTCAGGCGAAACTCGCTGCGCTCCGCAACCACCCGGAACGGGTGCGTGTAGCCGACCCGCGGCGGACTCCCGCCGAGTTGGAGGAGGAGCTTGCCGCCACGCTGCCCACGCTGGCGGAGTTGCGCCCGGACCTGCTCCACCCTGTCGGTCATCGGTTGGACGGCGTGCCGGCTACCGGCGAGGACCCGGCCTCGGCCGTCTTTGCCGACGTTCACGGTCGGCGCTGGGTGTTTCCCCGGCTCGGTACGGAGGCGGCAGCCCTGGTCCGGTCGGTGCCCGGCCCCAGTCGACTGGCCGACGCGCTGGCGCTGTCGCTACCGGAGGATCTCGTCTGGATGCGGGACGATGGCGGCGCAGGGCGCGCCACGCTGTTGCACGTGGCGTTTCCGAGCCATTGGGCGCCGGACGAACGGGCGGGCGCCTCGCTGCTCGAGCTGCACGGGCCGGTCGCCGACGGCGAGCGCCTACGCGCCGCCAGCGCCGCGCTGATGCGCGCGATCGTGAGCATGGGGCCGTTTCGGCGCCACATCTGGAGCATCACCGCCACGCCGGATCTCGACCGCCATCCGCTTACCGCCGGTCGGCCGGGCGGTAACGCGAACGAGCGCGGTTGGTTCCGGGTAGAGCGGCAGACCACCGTGCCGTTTCCCGAAGCGGGCCTCGCGTTGTTCGCGATCCGCGTCCTGGTCGCGCCGCTGCAGGAGGTGCTGGCGGTCGAGATGGACCGCGCTGCGCGGCTGGCCGCTTCGATCCGCTCGATGTCGCCTGAGGTGCGCGTCTACAAGGGCGTAGCCGATCCGGGGCTGCTCGAAAGGCTGGACGCCGCCACAGCGGACGCCGCGCCGCTCGAAGGTGCAGAGTTCTGAGCCTCAGCGCCCTAGGCCAAGATGGTGAAAGGTGCTGCGCGACGGACCGTCAACGCTCGGAGCCGTCCGACCCGTCGATCTCGAAGCTGGCAGACACGCTTCCCTCGACCACCACGTCGTTGGTTTCGAGGTCGTAGATCAGGCGTGCGCCGCGCACCTCGTCGTCGCCCTCGCGACTGACGGCCGGGTCACCGGTGAGCACGGCGACGCCACCATCCTCGTCCAGTTCGAGCTGGTTCGCTTCGCTGACCCGTTCGCCGGCCGTGACGCGCACCTCGCCGGTGAGGGTCGAGCGGCCGGCTGTCAGGTCGAATCGTAGGCTCGAAGCGTTGGCCTCGATCGGCGGACCGTCGCTCTCGGGCTGGCGCGTGAGCACCACCGGGCCGTCCATCGTGCCGACGTCGGAGTCACGATCGAGGAAGAAGCGCCCTCCGATCGCGGTGGTGCGGCCCTGCCGCAGCACGACCTGGGGCGGCTCGGCCGGCTCGACCCGGTCGAGGCAGGGCGGCCGGCCGAAGGTGGCGTCGGCGTCGAGCGCCTCGATCGTCTCCTGATCCGGATCGGCGTCGCCTCCGTCGCTGGGGCGCAGCACCACGATCAGCGGCGCCTCGACCACGGCGGGCTGGGCGTCGTGCTGCTCGATGCGGGCGGTGACACCTCCGAGCGGGGCGTAGAACAGGTTGCTGCTCAACGACTCGTCTGCGACGCAACCGGAGAGTTCGAGGATCGAGCGGGCGCCCTGGTCGGCGCGCCCGGAGTTGACGATCTCGATGGTCGCGTCGCTTCGCTGAAGCAGCAACCGCGTGGCAGTCTGCGCCAGCGCCCAGCTAGGAACGGCAAGCACTGCGGTCAACGTTGCGGTCAACGTTGCGGTCAGGGCTGCGGTCAGGGTGGCACCTGCCAGCGCCGACGCGGCGAGGCGAGCCGGCGCCAAGCACGCCAAGCCCTGCCGCCGGGGCGTCACGGCGGTCCGGACGCGCCGTCGTCCGCCCCGCGCTCTTCGAGGAACAGAAAATCGTGCCGCGCAAAGCGGCTGGCAGCGCTGGCATCGATCGCCTCGACGTAATCGAACTCGACGTCCTGAAGGATGCGGTCGCTGGTGAGGGTGACGCCGCTGCTCTCATCGACCGAGCGGGCGGGCGAGCCGCTCACCTCGGCGAGCTGCTCGGCATCGTCGTACACCGCTTCGTCGCCACTGGTGACCAGGTCGCCGTCCACCACCGTCACCGTGCCACGTGCCCAAAGCCGCTCCTGCTGGGTGAGCACGCGAATCTCTTCGGCGGTGATCACCAGCCGGCTGCCGTCCTCCGCCTCGCGCACGACGGTGCACAGCTCTTCGCAGGTCAGGCTGGCCAGATCGAGCTCTTCGGCGTAGTCGAGCTGGTCAGCTTCGGCACGCTGTGTGCCGGAGGTCAGTACCACGCCACCACGGCTGACGCTGCGGTCGGTGTCGACGTCGAACTCGGCCGCGTCGGCGTGAATGGTGGTGACGTCCCCCTCCGGCTCTTCAGGCGCGACGGTAACGGCCACGCCGCCAGCCAGTAGTCCCAGTCCGGTGCTCTCTTGGTAGACGAGGGCCGGGCCCTGCGCTGCTAGGCGGCCCCGCTCGACGATGACGTCGCCGAAGAAGCGGGCCGTCCGCCGGCCCTTGGCGCGGGCCAGCAGCGTGTCCGGCGGGCCGGACAGCTCGGCCGACGGGCCGCGGATCGTAAGGGTTGAGACGGTTGCGGTGATGCCGAGCGGGTCGGGGTGCTGGTAGCGGATCGGGCCGTAGCGAAGGTTGCCGCTCTGCGTCCCGCCGCTCGAATCGATGATGATGACGCGGCGCTCCAACTGGGAATCGGCGCTGGACTCCGGCTCGGCCGGTGCGCCGTCCTGCGCCAGCGCGGCCGGCTGTGACAGCGCCAGGAATGCCGCCGAAATCAGGACCGTCGCCAGTGCAAGCATCGGAGCGGGGCCGATCGGCCGGTTTGTCATGGGGTTCCCCCATCGCTGCGGTCGCGGTCGTCGAGCTCGAACTCGCTGTAGCCGATCGTGTCCGGCCCTCCCGCTTCGAACTCCGTGAAGTCGAAACCGATGCGCATATCTTCGTAACGGCTCTCGCCGAAGTCGCTGCCGAAGATGCGCATGCGCGGCACTTCGAAGGTGCCTGCCTCCTGATCGACGCGCACCAAGCGGTCGCCTGAGGCCTCCATCTCGACGTCGAGATCGTCCTCGACCAGGTGAACCTCCAGCCTGGCGCTGCGCAGGTCGTCGTCGCGGCCGATCACCAGGCGCTCGGCGGCGAGGGTGAAGTCGACGGCGTCGCCGACCCGTCGCTCGCCGTCACGAATGCTCAACAGCGTGGTCTCGCGGCTAGCCGGGTCGTACTCGACCTCCGGCGCGGCGAAGCGCCAGACCGCATCCGGGTCGGCGGCTGGGAACAGCCGCACCGTGGCCGACGTCAACAGAATCGTCTCGCGCACGCCGGGTCGCTCGGCCGAGGGAAGCAACGACAGCACCACCAGCGCCACCAGCACCGCCACCAACGCCACCGCCGCGTACCGGATCACTCGAAACGAACGTCCTTGACGAGGTACTTCACGGCGTTGCCGCCCAACTCCAGCTGGACCGAATCGCCAGCGCTCCGCCCGACCAGCGAGCGGCCCAGCGGAGACTCGTCGCTGATCTTGCCTTCCAACACGTCCGCTTCGTGCGTACCGACCAGGTTGAAGACCACTTCGTTTCCGTCCGGACCTTCGAGCGATAGGCTGGCGCCCAGCCGGGCAGTCGCGTTGTCACCCTCCTCCACCTCGATCACCACAGCGCGGTGCAACAACTCCTCTAAGTCGGCGATGCGCATCTCGTTCTCGCTCTGCAGCATGCGCGCCTCGTCGTAGGCGGCGCTCTCGCGCAGGTCGCCGTCCGCGATGGCGGAGCCCATGTACTCGCTGAGCTCCTGGCGCTTCTCCTCCTTGAGGTAGCGCAACTCCTCTTGGATCTTCGCCATGCCTTTCGGCGTCAGGTAGATCGGGTCTCGCTCGACCATGGCCCCTCCCGCAGCCCGGCGATTGCCGGGCCGTTCCGAACCACGAGTGTACACGGCGACGCGCACCTTCTCAGGCGACCCGCGCCTCCTGAAGTAGCCGCGCGACGGTGCCGTCGTCGACCTGCGGGAACTCCCGGTAGCCTTGCCCGACGGCGAAGAACGGCGAGGGCGACGCCAAGCAGATCACCCGGTCCGCCAGCCGCCCCAGGCGCCGCAGGCTGTCCTCGGGCGCCAGCGGGACGGCCACGATCACCTCATGCGCTCCGCCGGCCCGGACCGCCCGCACCGCCGCCTCCATCGTCGATCCGGTTGCGACCCCATCGTCGACCAGCACCACCGTCGCGGCGGTCGGGTCCGCTGGCCGGCGTGCGCCTCGGAAGCGCTGCTCGCGACGGTCCAGCTCGCGCCGTTCGCGCTGGCGGATTCGGGCGAGCTGTTCCTCGTTCACGCCTAGCCGCCGAACCGCCTCGTCGTCGAGCACCTCGACATCCCCGCTGGCGATCGCGCCGAGGGCGTACTCTTCGTGACCTGGTGCGCCCAACTTGCGGACGACCAGCACGTCGAGTTCGGCGCCCAGCGCGGCTGCGACCGGCACGGCCACCGGCACCCCTCCACGCGGAAGCGCCAACACCAAACGTCGCCGGTCACTCTCTGCCGGGCCGAGCGCCCGCACGACCGCGTCCGCGAGCTTCGCACCAGCCTCGTTCCGATCTAGGTACAACAACCTAGGCACCTAGCCGCGCCGGGGAAGCCCCGCAACCGGACCGATGCGCGCCAGCAACGCTTCTTCGTCAGGCCCGCGCAGCACGCGAATTCGGGCGCGACCACGTTTCGCAGTGGTGGTCAGGTGCTGCTTGAGCGGTGTGCGCTCGATCGGTCCGTCGGGGCAGACCCGGCGGGCGGCCTCCTCGCTCTCTGCCAGCCAATCGGTGCCGAGGCAGCGCACAACGTCGACGTCCACGTCGGCGCCGATCACGACGGTGGCAAGCTCGCCTCGCGACAGGGCGGCCAGCACCTCGCCCGTGCCGCTCACCCCGCTGCTCTCCAACTCAGCGAGCATCCGCCGGTCCTCCTGGTGCAGCGCCTCGCGCACGAACGCGCCCAGCGGCTCGCTCCAACGGGCGACGTCCAGGTCCGGATCGGCGGGCGCAGGTCCGCTGCCCAGCAGCGAACCCTTCAGCGGCACGGGCAGCGCTTCTTGCAGCTGAGAGCGTCTGCGGTCGTCCCCCAGCAGTACCAGTCGTGTGCCGTCGTGAGCGGCGACGGCGCTCTCGACCCTGACGATCACGTCGGCGACGAAGCGGGCGGTCCAAGCCTCCGTGCGCGAGGCGAAGTCGTCCTGACCCGAACCGCCACGCGCCGGCGTGCCCGGCACGCCGGTGGCGTTCTCTGAGTAGCGCCGCCACCCGCCCGGGTCCATCGCTCGCACGTAGGCGGACGCTTCGCTCACCTCGCCCAAGTCCTGCACGAACACGCGGGCGCGACGCTCGTCGGCGAAAACCGCTACCACCGGATCCTCACACGCCATCAACAGTTCGAGTGGCGCCGTCCAGGCGTCACCCCAGCGCGCGGCGGCCGGGTCGGACCCACCCGGCAGGGGCGGCGCGACTTTGAGGAGTCGGGTGGCGAGGAGACCCTTCGGGTCCTCGTCCAGAAACGCGACCAGGGTGCCTTCCGATGCGCCGCGCAACTCGTAGAGCAACTGACGCTCGAACCGTCCGCGGGCGTCGCGCCCTAGCGGAAGTGCGCGAAGCGCCCCGTCGGCACGCTGCCGCGGCGCGTTCGGGTCGTTGCCCGCGTACACGTCGAGGTAGAGGCTGAGCAGGGGCCCTTGCTGGCCACCCAGACTGCCAAGCAGCTCATCGAGCTCGTGACGGACGGGCGTGGCGATGGTGTCGGAAACGGGCAGGTCGGACATGACGCCTCCTCTCGGAACGAGAACGGCTACCGAGCCGCCAGGCGATATCTCGTTCCGTCAGGGTAGAGCAACGCGACCCCGAAGCGGGTCGGGCATATTCCGACGGGTCGAGACCTTTCAGGTGTCAGCCGGTCGGCACGCTTCCGAGCAGCCCGTCGGGCGCACGCTCCAGCGGCGTATCGGGGTCAGGAGCGGTAGCGTCGCCGCTCTGCAACGACACGGCCAGAGCCTCGACCTGAACGCCGGCTTCGACCCACGCCGTGGCAGGGTCGACCTCGAAGGTGCGCGCCGCGAAGCTGGCAAGCGGCAGGTAGCGGCCGTCGCTCACGCCCCACGCCCGGTAGCTGCGACCCTCGCCCGCCGGCTGGCGCAGGGCGATCAACGCCCGACCGTCCGGCAGGAACAGCACGCTCCCGTACGCCACGCCGTCGTCCGCCAACGCCAAGCGATGGACCGTCACGTCGTCCCGTGCTAGCCAACGAACCAGCCGACCCTGGTCGGAATCCAACCCGTCGGCACGCGCCTGGATCGTGGAGGTGACAGCCTCGAGCACTTCGACGCGAGCTTCGAGCGCCTCAAGTTCACGGCGCGCCTCGAGCGCCGCGTCACGCTGTTGATACCCCCAACCGGCGACTAGCACGGTTATCAGCACGCTGACAGCGAGGCTGCCGAGCCACGCGATCCTGGTCCAGCGCTCCGCCCGGTCGAGCGGCAGGGGTTGCGGCGGCTCGGGTCGAACGCCGGTACGGGCGGCGACGGTGCGCCAGGCACTGTCGGGCGCTACCACCGGAGCGAGGGTCTCGACCGTGGCCACGAACGCCTGGTCCAGCTGCGCAAGGGTGTCGCGGCAGCTTGTGCAGGTGCCCAGGTGCTCGCGCACCTCGCTCCGCTCGGTGGCGTTCAACTCACCCAGCAGGTAGCCGGTCAGCTGATCCTCGAGCGGGTGGGGTCCAGAGCCAGTGGGCCTGTCGCTCACGACGGTTCCTCCGAGGAGCCGGCGGCGTCCGCGCGCTGTGCAGCCCCTGTCAGGGCCTCTCGCGCCTTGAGCAGCGCACGGCGGATGCGGCTCTTGACGGTGCCGAGGGGGACTCCGTCTCGCTCGGCGATCTCTGCGTGACTGTAGCCGGCGAGGAAGGCGTCCTCCAGCAGGCCCACCTCTCCGCTCGAGAGGGTGGAGAAGACGCGCTCGAGCTCGATCCGCTCGGTCGTCACCTCGGCCGGACCACGTGCATGGCCGGCTGGCTGCGCATCCGCTAGGTGCATGCCCGCGTCGACGGTTTGGCCTGCCGTCCCGTCGCCCGCGAGCCCGTCCACGCCTTCCACGCCAGGACGGGCGACCGGCCTACGTGGACGGGAATTTCTTGCCCGCAGCCGCATCCGGCAACCGTTCCGAGCGATCGTGTAGACCCAAGCCCTGACCGAGCCGAGCGCAGGATCGAAGCGGTCCGAGGCGCGGTGCACCTGAACGAAGGTGTCCTGAAGCACCTCCTCGGCGTCCTCGCGACTGCCGGTGATACGCAGCGCCAGAGCGAAGACGTGCCCTCCCAGCGCGTCGTACAGCTCGCGCAGGGCGCTCTCGTCCCCCGTGCGGATCCGTTCGATCCGCTGGCGGTCCTGGTCCACGGGGACACCATACGTCGTCGCGCCGGGTGTGCCCGGTGCGGGCCCCCGGCGCGACGAAAGGGCGTGCTTCGCAGAGGGCCGAACGTCAGGGTTCGACCACGAACCAGACGTCGCCGACCCCTTGTCCGGTGGCGTCACCGGGAACCGAGTCGCGGATCCAGTAGTACAGCGGCGTGCCGTTGTAGGTGACCTGCATGCCACCGTCGGCCCGCTCGATCAGGTCGAGCATGCCGGACACACCGTCGCCTGCCAGCGGAGCAACGCCTGCGGCGGCGTTGAACCCGCCGACCAGCGGCGGCCAGTTGGTGGCGCAGCCGCCCGCGCAGTTACTGGCGAACATCGCGTCGTTGGTGAACAGGTAGAGCGTCATGCCGGTCGGCCCGACCAGGACCGAGCCGTGCTCGGGATGCTCGGCCACCTGCACCACGGGGTTGAGGTTCGCGACCCACCAGACGTCGTTGGCCGCTTGTCCGGTCGTGTCACCAGGCGCGGTGTCGCGCACAAATCCGTACAGCGGCCATCCGTTGTACGTGACCTGCATCGAGCCGTCGTCACGCTGAGTCGTGCCGAACTCGCCGGGTACGGCCAGCGGCGCGACCGGCACGTTCTCGCCCTCGACGGTCAGCGGCGGCCAGTTTTCGGCGCAACCACCGGAACAGTTGCTGACGCCCATCTCGTCGTTCGTGAAGACGTAGAGCGTCATGCCGGACGCGTCGGTCAGGATGTGGCCGAGCTGGGCGTCGTAACGCACCTGCACGACCGGATTCGCCGCCTGAGCGAGCACCAATCCAAATACGGTGAAGAGGGAGAGGACCAGGGCGGGGCGGATGAGGATGCGGACGAGACGATTCATGTACGCAATCACCTCCACCCATAGATATGCGCGAAAGGGCGGATCGGATTCATTCGAGTCGGTCGCGCCTTGGTGTGGAGCCCGAGGCTCGCATTCGGTAGGCTGTGCCAGGTGGTCGCACGGGCCCTTAGCTCAGCGGTGAGAGCAGGCGACTCATAATCGTTTGGTCACTGGTTCGAATCCAGTAGGGCCCACCAACGATTTCCGTGACGGACAGGGATGGCCCTAGGCCACGAAACTCGGGAGTAATTACCGACCGCGAGAATCCTGCTTTTCAGACAACACCTTCAGGGAATCACCCGCCCTTTGCGACGAGGCGTTCCGTGACGCTCGTCAGCTCAACCCACCCGCTCACCCGGCCACAGCGACCGGGGTGACGGCCTGCTCGTCCTGCTCGCCGGTGCGGATGCGGTAGACCTTCTCGACGGGAAAGACGAACACCTTGCCGTCACCGACCTCGCCGGTGCGGGCGGCGCCGAGGATCGCCGCGACGGTTCGTTCTACGAAGGCGTCGGTCACCGCGATGTCCAGGCGGATCTTCTCGCTGAGCTCCATCTTGACGGTCAGGCCGCGATACGTCTGGACCTTCTCGGTCTCGCCGCCGTGTCCCTGGACCTTGCTGACGGTGATGCCGTGGATCTCCCGCTCGAAGAGCTCGGAGAGAACGTCGTTGAGCTTCTCCTTCCGGATGATCGCGCTGACCAGCTTCACGCTCATGGGATCCTCCTCAGTAGCTTCCGCGCGTCGTCACGCCGGCGACGACCTGCGCGGCGCGGGGCGAGCTGGACACCGGGATTAGCAGTGCGCCCTCGCCGTCGGTGTAGGCCTCCTCGCCGTGCAGCGGCACGTCGAGTCCCTGTTCCTCGGCGCCGTCCTCGGCACGGAGTGGCGTGACCATGGCCACCAGCCGGGCGATCACGAAGGCGCCGACCGCGCTGTAGCCCGCTGCGATGACGACCGCGGCCAGCTGTGTGAGGAACTGGCCGGCGGAACCGTCGACGTCGCCTCCCCAGGCGGTCGAGACGAACACGCCGGTCAGCAACGCGCCGGTGACTCCGCCGATGCCGTGCGCGCCAAAGACGTCGAGCGAGTCGTCCAGCCCGACCGAGGCGCGCCAGGCGATCACCAGGTAGCAGGGGACGGCGGCGATGGCGCCGATCAGGATGGCGGAGAAGGGCGCGATGACGCCGGCCGCGGGCGTGACCGCGACCAGGCCGACGACGACGGCGGTGGCGAGGCCGACGGCAGTGATGCGGCCGATCCTGACGAGCTCGATCACGGCCCAGACGACGATCGTGGCGGCCGGGGCCAGCAGGGTGTTGGTCATCGCCAGCGCGGCGAAGGCGTCGGCGGCGTAGGCGCTGCCACCGTTGAATCCGAACCAGCCGAACCAGAGGATGCCGGCCCCGAGCAGCGTGAACGGCACCTGGTGAGGAAGCATCGCCTTGGTGCCGAAGTCCTTGCGCTTACCGATCAGCAGTGCCAGGACCAGCGCGGTCGAGGCTGCATTGATGTGCACGACGGTGCCGCCAGCGAAGTCGATGGCGCTGGCGCCCAGCAGGTTGTCGAAAAAGCCGCCGCCCCACACCCACTTGGCCAGCGGGGCGTAGACCAGGATGCTCCACAGGGCGATGAAAAGCATGTAGGCGCCGAAGCGCATCCGCTCCACGATCGCGCCGGAGATGAGGGCGGCCGTGATGATCGCGAAGGTGCCCTGGAAGGCGAAGTCGAGGACGACCGGGATCCCTTCGCCCTCGAGGCCGACCCCGCGAAGCAGGGCGTAGCCGAGCCCACCGAGGAAGCGGCTGCCGTCGGAGTAGGCGAGGCTGTAGCCGATCAGGGCCCAAGTGAGGCCGACGACGCCGAGCGAGATGAAGCTCATCATCATGGTGTTGAGCGCGTTCTTGCGGCGCACCAGCCCGCCGTAGAAGAACGCCAGTCCGATCACCATGAAGAACACGAAGGCGGTCGAGACCAGGAGCCAGGCGATGGTGGCCGGGTCCTGCGCCTCGGGTCCCTGTGCGCTGGCCGTCCCGACCAGCAGCCCCGCGAGCAGGACGGCTGGAGCGGATCGTGGAGTGGCCATGCGGTACACCACCTTGTCGGCTCGCGCCTCGATGCGGGGCGCGTCAAGCGAAGCTAGCACCGTCGTTGCACGGTGTCAACTAGAAAGTGGACGGACGTCAATGAAATGCATTACGTCGTGTCGACCTAGACACCCGATGGGCCAACGTGGCACATGACATCGCCGCAGGTGTCAGCGACGTTCCGGTCGGCGGCGTATCGTGAAGCCGTGATCGCCGGCATCTCGGACTACTTCACCAAGGGCTGCGCGCGGTGCGAGCGCTTCGCCAAGCCCGACCGTTCGACGCGACGCGCTGAGCCCTCCAAGACAAGGGATTCCGGCTCGAGTGGAGCACGAACCATGGGTACTACCGGCTTTACGTCGATGGCAAGGCTTCAGCTGTTCGGACCAAGGTGTCTCACGGCAGCAAAGGCGAGCTCAACGCGAATTCTCCCCTGATGCGGAAGTATCCAGAGCAACTCCTGAAGAACAAGGGCATCATCGACACCTGAAGCGAAGTGTCGCCGCCGTTCCCCAAGCCTGTCGGCGATCGCACCACCGTAAAGGTGTCTAAGCATCGCGGCGACGACGTGAGAAAGGTCGTGCGCATCGACGCAAAGTCGATCGGCGCCAAGCGCGGGGTCGAACCTTGCATTCTGCAAGGCTCGCGAACGGACCGCGGGCCAAGAAAGCCACGGTGCGTCCTGGACGCTAGATCCGGCCCCGGCTTTCTGCAGACCCGCCTCTGAGCGACACGTTCATTCTGCAGCAGACTCTTGCAACTGCCAGGCGGGGGATCCCCGCGAATAGGCATTGTAGATCACGCCCGCCCGAGGCCACTTCCTCAGCAGGGTGCTCTTCTTGTTCACCCTCTGCTCGTCCGACAAAGCGTGCAGCTTGTCTCAGAGCAACGCATCGATGTCCTTCCGCGAGGCGTTGCCGAACTTGGCCAGGTAGTCGGTCACGATCTGATTGCGCGCGTCGTCTTGCGTTCGCGTGCAGATGTAGTCGGCCTTCGTCTTGGAGGCCGCGGCGACGCGCGCCGAGATGCTCAGGTTCTGTCTGCGACCCTCGATCAGACCTCGCTTCCGCAGCCTTCCCAGTTCCTTTGTGATCCACCCATCGCGCCTCCCTTGCTGCTGTCGGCGCTACGACGTCAGCAGACTGGGCGTTGTGTTGAAGGGTTGAGACCGCCCCTGGAACCTGCCCGGTTGGACCGCTCCCCGGCACCCGGTTTACACACCGCCAGGGAGACCGTCGTCCACGAAGCGTCCTAGCACCGGTAGCGCAGATTTGCAAAACGTCACGATTTCCGGGCCAATCTGCAATATTGAGCGAACGGGAATGACGGACGAACACTCACCCAAGGTCAGCGAATTGGCTGACTGGGCTCTAGCGCGAGGCATGAGCGCCATGACCACCGCAGAAATCGCACAGATCCTAGCCGTGCCTCGAGGCCAGGTACGGCAGCGCCTGCACGCACCCACGCAGAGAGGGCACTGGGTCACGCCGGCCAGCGGGCTGTGGATCGCAGTTCCCCTCGAGTACCGCCTCTGGGGCGCTCCCGAGGGCATCGAGGTCATTGAACCCGTAATGAAGCACCTCGGGATCCAGTACTACGTGGGCTGGCTGTCCGCCGCGGCCATCCACGGGGCCAGCCACAACGCCACCCAGCAGTTCCAAGTCGCGGTTGCGCGGACCGTCCGGGATCGGAAGATCGGCCGCACTCGCTTCCGTTTCGTCAACCGCTCACGCGTACCCGTCATCCCCGTCATTGAAAGGCAAACCCGCTCCGGATCCGCCCGGGTCGCATCGATAGAAGCGACCGCCCTCGATGTCTGCGACGCGCCACACATCGCAGACGGCATGGACACAGCAGCTACGGTCGTCATCGAGCTCGCCGAGCAACCCAAGCTGTCCATGCAGAAGGTGTTGGCGCTCAGCCCCCATTTCCCCGCCGCTGCCGCATGACGACTTGGCTGGCTGCTGACACAGTTCAGCGACCGCACCGACCTGGGTGAACTTCGGGTTTGGGCAACCGGCGCCAGTCACGCTCCAAGCAAACTCGACGCCAGCGAACCATCACAAGGGCCGATCGACAAAGCCTGGTCACTGATCATCAACACCGACATCGAGGCAGAGGCATGATCCCGTACGACGCCATCACCGAGTGGGCCGCGGAACCACCATGGCCAACGCGCGACCAAGTAGAACAGGATCTCCTCCTGTCACGCGCAATCTGCGAGATCGCCAAGCACCCCTACCTCAAGGACGAACTCATCTTCCGTGGGTGCACGGCATTCCACAAACTCCACCTAGACGCCCACTTCGATACGGCGAAGACCTCGACTACGTCCGAAGAACAGCGAGCGGCATCGAACCAGTGACCAGCGCACTGACCGGTCTAGGCAACAGCTCGGATTCAACGTCAGCACCTGACTCGGCCAGCAGCCGAAAGTGTTCTGGCGAACCTCAGCACAATCCGGGACCACGCTCAAGATCAAGGTCGAGATCACAACCAATGAACGAACGCCCGCGCTGCCCCTACTACTACTTGCACACGACGTCAGATCCGGCTGGTGGAACGGAAGCGCCGACGTCTTCGACCTTTGGCTCGCACTGGACCGCCTAGCCCTCGAGCCACCACGGATACTCAAGGCCTTCGAACACTACCGACCCGCCACATTCACAGCCAAGAGCGCGATCGGCAACCTCAGGCAGAAGCTCACCCATCGAGGCTTTCGGGAGGACATCGCGCTCTTGGTCCGTGCACTACCTTCCGACTACGACATCGAGCAGGCGGCCGAGCTGATCATCGCTACACTACTTACGAACCTAGACTAAAGGGGTACGGACCATTCCCCGCGCGTGGGTGCGGCGGAGGGTCGACTCGCTTGCCCTCGATCGGCTTGCGATGCGCCGTGGAACTGGTGGGCGACGACCCGACTTCGCGAGGGCACAGGAGAAGACGTCCCCGAACTTCAGGCGCGCCTCATGGCCGCTCCCCTTTCCGAAGTCGCGGTACGCGGCCCGGGCGATCCGGCCCTGTTCGGGCGTCACCGACCATCGTCAGCGGGGGAGGCCGGCATCGTCGTACACGAGGTCGCCGCGCTCTAGGATCGAGCCCGCCTCGGCCGACGCCGCCCACACGCCGGTGTAGCAGTCGGCCTGCAGCTCGAGCGCAACCGACATCGTGTTCGCGTCGGCCGGGCGCGCCTGTTGGGCGCTACGCATCGCGGTCATGGTGCCTAGAAGGTGCTGCACGTGATGGCCTCGCTCGTGCGCGATCACGTAAGCCTCGGCGAAGTCGCCCGCGGAGCCGTAGCGTTCGCGCAGCCCGACTCGACCGCGTCCCGGTAGAGCACCAGCGTGGCATCGCTTTACTCGACGCCGCTCCGTTCGAACAGTTCTTGCCAGGTGACCTGCTCCCGTTTATCTGGTCCGTTCATCAGAGTAGAGCGAATCCCACGAAACGAGGACTCCGCTCGAATTACGAACGGAGTCCTCGTCGGTCGCGTCAAGTACGGACTATGGTCAGCGACGCACCGCTCGCAGGATGGCCAACAACACCACCGCGCCCACGAAGGCAACTATGAGGCTGGGCAGGTTGAACCCGCTCACGCCCTGCGCGCCGAACAGGCCGAAGATCCAACCGCCGAGCACCGCGCCGACGATCCCGACGACGATGTCCATCAGCAAGCCTTGTTCCCTGTTGGTCTTCATCACCATGCTCGCCAACCAACCGGCGACTGCGCCTAGCACAATCCAGAGAAGAATGTTCACGTTCTCGTCCGTCCTTTCGAAATGTCCCCACAAGGTTGGGCCGTCGCGCGCAAAGGTGTAGACCTGACGACGTGGGGATGGACGGTCGTCGCGCGCGGCCGCCGTAGCGCCTCTAGTCGTTACGGCGCCCGGTTGCTTCGATCATGCGCCGACGGAGCCATGCAGCCTGGCGCATTTGCCACACGGTCGGGTCGCACTGAGAGTCTCATTACGAAACGATGAAGACGCGCTTCTCGTGCACTGCGCTTGCTTCGCCATGGTCTACTCGTTCACGCAACGGCGCAGGCGGGAGGCAGCGTGTCCACGAGCAGGTACGACTCCGAGTTCGTACTCAATCCGCACGCACGCCGGCTGCCCGAGTCGCACCCGCTTAGCGCGCCCCTCGCGTTCCACCGAAGCCTTGCTGGCTACCGGCCGACGCCGCTGCGGCAAGCACCTGGAATTGCGCGGCGGCTCGGGGTGGGCGAGGTACGGGTGAAGGTGGAGTCGAACCGCTTCGGCTTGCCGGCCTACAAGATCCTCGGCGCGTCGTGGGCGATCGCTCGAGAGTTGGCGTCGACGCCCGACGTTCCCTCGGCCCCACGAGATTTCAAAGAGTGGCGTGGTCAGGTCGCCCAGCTCGGGCCCTGCACTTTGGTCGCCGCGACGGATGGTAACCACGGCCGTGCCGTCGCGCGGGTGGCGCACTGGCTCGGGCTGAGTGCTGAGATCTTCGTGCCGGACAACATGACGGCGGCCCGCCGAGCTGCGATCGCTTCGGAGGGCGCCAGCGTGAAGCCGGTGCACGGCTCATACGACGACGCGATCGAGGCCGCCGCAGCGACGACCGCCAGCGCCATGTTCGAAGACGCGCGGCGATTGATCCAGGACACGGCCTGGCCCGGCTACGAGCGAGTACCTGCCTGGATCGTAGAGGGCTACGGCACGATCTTTCAGGAGGTCGACGAGCAGGTCGCCGCTGACGGCGCCGACCCGCCGGATCTGGTGCTGGTGCAGATCGGCGTCGGCTCGCTCGCAGCGGCTGTGGTGCGACACTTCGCCGGAGGGGAAGGGCCGCGGCCCCGACTCGTAGGCGTTGAGCCGCACGGCGCGGACTGCCTACTCCGCTCGGCCAGGGCAGGCAGCTCGGTCACGGTGGCGGAGCCGCACCGGTCGAGCATGGCGGGTCTCAACTGTGGAACGCCCTCCAGCGTCGCGCTGCCGGTCCTCCTGAACGGGATGGACGCGTTCGTGTCCATACCGGACGAGGCGGCGTACGAGGCTATGCGCATGCTGGCGCAGCAGGGGATCGTCGCGGGCGAAAGCGGCGCAGCAAGCCTCGGCGGGCTGATCAGTGTTCTCGACGAGCCCGCGCGCGACGAGACACTCGGGATCCACGCCGACAGCCGCATCCTGATCATCGTGACCGAGGCGGACACAGATCCCGAGGCCTACACGCGAGCTGTCGGCGCGACCTCCGACGAGGTGCGGCGGCGCGCGGTCAGCGATCCCGTATCGTGACGGCACCATGCCTGACGAGCCCACCGACACGACGGCCGATTCAATGAGGCTGCTGTCGTCCGCGCGCGAGCGTCTCTTGGCGGGACGCGACGCGCTGCTCCCGCTTCTGGACTCGATGAGCGGCGCGGCGGCGAAGTGGCGACCGCGTCCAGGTGCGTGGTCGTCGCTGGAGATCGCCAACCACTTAGCGGACGAGGAGCGCGAGGACTTTCGGGCCCGTCTGGCCTGCACGCTGGACGACCCGCAGATGCCGTGGGCGCCGATCGATCCTGAAGGCTGGGTGGCGACGCGACGTTACGGCGAACGCGACATGCGGGAGTCGATCGACCGCTTCTGCAGCGAGCGCGACGTCTCCCTGCGTTGGCTGAGTGAATTGGGTGACGCCGACCTGACCCTCACGCACGTCCACCCCTTCGCCGGTCAGCTACGCGCCGGTGATCTGTTGGTGGCCTGGGTTGCTCACGACCTCTTTCACGTGCGGCAGTTGGTGCGACTTCACTACCGCTATCTTGGCGAGTCGTTCCCCGGCTTCGACCCGGCGTACGCCGGCGAGTGGGGCGAGCGGTAGGCGCAACGGACCGCCTGGGTCAGTGGTCGTGCCTGCGCTTGGCGGCCTCGACGTGAGCGATGTGGTGGTCGCCGTGCCAGGCGTAGGTAAGCAGAGTGGCACCAAGCGTGATGCTCCGCCCGCTGGTGGGGTGGACCCAGGCACGCTCGAAGTCAGCCTCAGCTAGCGCGCCGAACAGTGCCACCCAACGCGCGTGCAGGCCGGCGAGTAGCTGCAGCGACGGCTCGATCGGGCTTGTGCGCGCGTCGGCTAGGTCGGCCCAGACGGCGGGGTCGTAACCCTTGATGGTCGGCTCGTCCTCGGTGAGCGTCCACCGGCAGCGCAGGTAGGCGTGAAGGTGGCTGTCGGCCAGGTGGTGCACAACCTGCCGCGCTGTCCACCCGCCGTCTCGATAGGCGGTGTCCAGCTGGGCGTCGTTCAGGCTTTCGGCGACGGCGCGCAGCTTGGCGGGATGCGCGGCAAGGCTGGCGATCGCGTCCTTGCGGACCGCAGGGTCGCCAGGGTCGAGGTCGGGACGACGGCCGATCGGGTATCTGGGATCCGGTTCAGTCACCACCGCATCGTAGGGCACGACCGGCCTGGCAGGTGGGTGCAGCGCACCATGTGCCCAGTAGCCACACCGCGTCGTTCATGATGGGTCGAGCGGAGCCACGCTCATGAGGGAGGTACGCGAATGGACTTCACCGTCAACATCTGGGCCGTGCTGGTCTCGACGGTCGCCTACTTCGCGCTCGGCGCGCTCTGGTACATGGTGTTGAGCAAACCTTGGATGGCCACGGCTGGGATCACGCAGGCGGACGTCGAGGATGGACCGAACCCGGCCATCTACGTGATCACCTTCGTGCTAGAAGCCGTCGCCGTGCTCAGCCTCGCGGTGGTGCTCGGCAATTCGGCGCTGACCGGGCTCGTCGGCGGCGCGTCGCTAGGGGCGCTGGTCGGTGTGGGCATCTGGTTCGCGTTGATGTCGGTGACCTTCATGTACGAGAGTCGCAAGCCGGCGCTCTTCCTGATCGACGGCGGCTACCACGTGATCGCACTGACGATCGCCGGCGCGGTGTTGGGGGTTTGGCCGCCAGGGTGAGGGGTCGCCGGGCCGCGCGAAGCGGGCGCGAGCTTCGAAGGTTCAGGCCTGCCGCCGCACCATCTCGCCGATCCACTCCGGTGCGAACGGTGAGGTGCACCCCTTGGACACCGGATAGTCGCGGTAGACGCCCAACGCCTCACCGATCGCGACGGCGCGATCGCGATGCTCGGCGTGATGGATCCCGATCCCCGCCAAGACGTTGTTCATCGTCCACTGGGCGGCCGGATCGGCGGTCGCCAGTTCCGCCTCGATGCGGTCGAGGAGTGCGGCCAAGTCGAGTTCCTCGGCCTCCCGCGCGACCCGCGCGGCGGTCAGGGACCAGCCGGCGCGCGCCGCCCACGGATCCGCGTCGGTCATCCAGGAACGGCGCAAGCGCTCCTTGTCGGGGTGCTTCGCGACGATGTATGCGTTCAGCCAGTCGGCGAGCTGGGCGAAGCGGGCGGCGCGGACCCAGGCGTCCAACTCCGCGATCGAGAGACGTTGCGGGTTCGACATCAGGATCGCCAGCAGCCTGGCCTCGAGGTTTCCCGTCTCCCACAGCGTCAGCGCCTGTTCGTGGTCGGTGCCGATTTCCTTGGCGACCTTGCGGATGTCGCCGAGGCGGACGCCGTACTGATCCTCGCCAGCACCGAGCTTGCGGTTGCGCGCGCGTACCCGCTCTTCGCCGAGCGCTTCTAACCTCTCGAGCACCTGCCTGACGGTCATCGTCATGATCGCGCATCCCTTCGGTCGCGCCCGGTTCGTGCGTAGCTTACGACGCGCTCGCTTACCGTGCCCGAAACGGCGGGGACGAAGCAGAGAGCAAGACCGGACGGCGCGCGCCGCGCTACCCTTGACCGCAAGCCAACGCCCGACCGGTAGGGGGACGTCGTGATCACGGACATCGAAACCTACTTCACGCAGGGATGTGGACGCTGCGAGCGCTTCGCGACCCCTGACTGCTCGACGCGACGCTGGAGCGACGGTCTGCACCACCTTCGCCGGATCTGCCTCGACGTTGGGCTGGAAGAGACGCTGAAGTGGGCGCACCCGTGCTACATGCACGCCGGACGTAACGTCGCGATCTTCGGCGCGTTCCGGGGCGACTTCCGCCTGAGCTTCTTCGGCGCCGCCTTGTTGAAGGATCCGGAGGGGATCCTCGAGAAGGCGGGACCGAACACCCGCCATCCCTCCATGTTCCGCTTCACCCGCAACGAGGAAGTCGCCGAGAAGGAAACGATCGTTCGGGCCTACCTGACGGAGGCGATGGGCTACGCCGCGGCCGGGATCAAGCCTCGCAAGGAGGCGGTCGAGCTCGAGTTGCCGGACGAGCTGGTCGAGAGCCTCGACGCCGATCCGGAGCTGGCCGAAGCGTTCTACCGGCTCACGCCCGGGCGGCAGAAGAGTTACGTGATCCACCTTGCGTCTGCCAAGAAGAGCGAGACCCGCTTCGCCCGCATCGTCAAGGCGCGCGACAAGATCCTGGCGGGCAAGGGGGCGTTGGAGAGGTGATGCGGCATCGTTTTCGCTCACGACGACTGCACACCGTGTAGGCGCTCTTCGGAAGTTTAGGCTTGTGGCATGTCCGAACCGGGCTACGCCGACTGTGAGGCATGCCGCGACCGACTCTGGCGACGCCGTTCCTGAGGTTCGGTCAAGGTCTCGACCCGGCGACGCTACGTCGGCCGGGGTGGCCGATCGAGTATGCGCACGGCGTGATGCGGTTCGAACTACCGTGCTGGCTCGCGCCATTCGGCCGCCCGCCTGCTGTGGTCGGTCACACCGGTTCGACCGGTTCGTGGACGTTCCATTGCCCGGACCGCGACCTAGACCTGGTCGGCACCGTCGACCAGGCCAAGGCTGGGCCGCTGCCGTTCCGATCCCTCGGCGCCATGCTACGGGCCGCCAATCGTTCCACTCCGAGTAGCGCGGGCAGAGGTTAGCGGTTCCCCAGCGTCCGGGCGGGGACCGCGGCGGCTAGAAGTTCCTTTCACCTTGATTCAGTCCACCGAGCAGGCTCCGGCGCGCACGGCGCCAGCGACGCCGGTTAGGCGAGGACTCGTGTCCCTCGCCACCATGTGCCCCCCAGCACATGATGTGTTCGATCACGACCACGTCGTCGAGAGGAAAGGGTCTGGCCATGGAACCGGAACGCCAACCAAACGACACGTCCGGCGGTCTCGAGGGATCGCCGCCAACCGTCCGGCGCAGAGACTTCCTCACGACGGCTGCGACCGCCACGCTGGCTGGCGTGGTGGTGGGGGGTACGCAAGCGTATGCACAGGGTGCGAATGCACAGGCTGCGACGGAGGTGACGTTCGATCCCGCGAGGGAGGTCGGCGACAACGACGCGGTCACGCTAATGCGTCGTGACGTGCAACGCTCCCTCGGCAGGCCCGCGCGTGAGCGACGCTGGGCGATGGTGATCGATCTCCACAAGTGCGTCGGCTGTTCGGCGTGCGATATCGCCTGCAAGCGCGAGAACAACGTTCCCCATTCGTTCGCCTGGTCGAACCACATCCTCGAGAGCCGCGGAACCTTTCCTGACGCGCAGTGGCGCTACATCCCGACGATGTGCAATCACTGCGGCAACGCTCCGTGCGTCGAAAACTGTCCGACCACGGCGATGCACAAGACCGAGGACGGCATCACGATGCACGACGCCGACAAGTGCATCGGCTGCCGCGCCTGCCAGGTCGCCTGCCCGTACGGAGCGATCTACTACAACAGGCACGAACCCCATGCCGACGTCGTTCTTGACAATGTCGCGGCGATACCCGGGGTGACCAGCACGGGTGAGGAAACCATCGAGATGGCGGGCGCACCCCTCCCCGTTTACAACCCTGCGCGCGCGGCGACCTTGCCGGGCGTCCGGCCCAAGGGCATCGTGGAGAAGTGCACGATGTGCGACCACAGGATCGTTCAGGGAGACGTCCCTGCCTGCGTCGAGGCTTGCCCGGCCGACGCCAGGATCTTCGGTGATCTTAACGATCCGAACAGCGCCGTATCCAGGGCGCTCGCTACGAATAGCCACCGGGTGTTGAAGCCGGAAAAGGGAACGAGCCCAAATGTCTTCTACATCCGTGAATTCTGACGTTGCTTCGACGGTCCGCTTCTGTAACGGAGCGCGCGCTCTGGCACGCTGCTTCAGCGTTCCTGGTGACGATCTGGACGAGGTGAGCGCGCTGTGCCGGCAGGCTGCCGGCACGGAGACCGATGAGCTCGCGGAAAAGATGGGCAACCTCGCCGACCTTATAGCGGCCAGTGAAAGGGACCTGTTCGCCAAGAGCTACGCGCACCTCTTTTTGGGCCCGTTCGAGGTTCTCGTTCCTCCGTACGCGTCGTGGTTCCTGGATGCCGAGCAACGGATGATGGGGCCGGTCGCGCAAGCGGCGGCCGAGGCGTACGCCGCCTCCGGTCTCGGCCCGGCCGACGGGCCACGCGAATTGCCCGACCATGCGGCGGTCGAGTTGGAGTTTTGTTACCTGCTTGGATACCAAGGAATCGAGCACGGCGACGATGACGCTTTGGCCCGACTCAGTGCTTTCTGGCACAGCCAGATGCTGCCGTGGCTACCGAAGTTCGCCGCGGCGGTGAAGGAACACTCCGACCAGCCAGCCTTCGACGCTCTGGCCGAGACCCTGCGTGCCCTCGTGGCGCTCGGACCTAGCGAGGCCGCCAGCCTCGCGATGAAGGGACTACCCGATGGGACCTGAAGTGGTCTTCAACATCCAAGCCGGTCCGGCGTGGGACTGGCGCGTCGCGATGGACCTGTATCTGGGCGGTGCCGGCGTCGGCGCAATCCTCTTCGTGGTCCTCCTGGATCATTGGTTCCAGGGTCGGTACCGCCGCTTGAGCCAAACGGCGGCGTGGCTCGGACCTGTCCTCGTTGCATTTGGCCTGGTCCTGATCATGGCCAAGATGGGCAGGCCTTTCAACGCCTGGAACAACTACACCAACGTCAACCTCCAGTCACCGTTGTGGTGGGGCGGAATCTTTCAGCCCATAGTCGTGGTCGTCGGAATCTTGTACGCCTGGTCATGGCGTGACCCAGACGTGAACGTGCGCCGGCGCAGGCTGTTGGGCATCGTGCTCGTTCCCCTCACCGTCATAGTCGGCGCGTACCACGGCATGTTGCTGTCGTTGCTCAATAGCAGACCTTTGTGGAACACCGGGCCCACAGTCATCGCTGCCCTGCTCGCCTTCGCGACCACGGGCACCGCTGCCGTACTGCTGGTCCACCTGTTGCGCATGGGGCTCGCCGGCAGACTGTCCGATCGCGACCACGTGGCGCGATTCCTAGACGACCTTCGCATCGTGCGCATCATCTTGGTGACGCTGCTGGTCACGCAGCTCGGCACCGCCTTCGTCTGGTGGCTTGGCCTGCGGTTCGGCAGTCTCGATCAGCAACAGGCGCTCGCTGCCGCAAACGCAGCCTACGGCCCGATGTTCTGGTACGGCGGCATCGCCGTCGGGTTGGTCCTACCGTTACTTCTCGGTGGTTTCGAGGTGCTGTTCGGAGAGGCAAGGTCGCGCCGCGGCACCCAGGTGGTCACGATCGCGATCACGAGCGGCTTGATACTCGTCGGCGGGTACTTCTTCCGCTTGGCGTTGGTTCTGGGCGGGCAGGCCGACCTGCCCGTGAACCTGTTCTTCTGAAGGGGACGCCATGCGAACAGACGGGCGTACATTACCCACACCCTCCGGCATCGACCGCCGACGGTTCCTGCAGTTCAGCGGTGCCGGCCTGCTGGCAGCCGCTGGAGGAGGACCGCTGCTAGGCGCATTCAGCCAAAGTCAACCTCTTGGTCCTTCTTCCACTACAGCCACTTGGATGGCCTCGACCTGCCAGGGCTGCACCAGCTGGTGCCCGGTGCAAGTGAAAGTGGTAGACGGTCGTGCGGTAAGCGTGCGTGGCAACCCGTACAGCAAAGCGAATCACGGCAAGATCTGCCCGCGTCCGCACTTGGCGCTGCAGCAGCTCTACGATCCCGACCGGCTGAAGGTGCCGATGAAGCGCACCAACCCGCATAAGGGGCGCGACGAGGACCCCGGATTCGTGCCGATCGGTTGGGACGAGGCGATCGGAATGATCGCCGACAAGATGATCGAGCTGCGCGCCAGCGGGGACACGCACCAGTTCGCCCTGTTTCGCGGCCGCTACAGCTACATGCGCGACATTCTCTACGGCGCGGTGCCGAAGATCTTCGGTTCGCCCAACGGCATCAGCCACTCCGCCATCTGCGCGGAGGCCGAAAAGTTCGGCGCCTACTACACCGAAGGGTATTGGGACTACCGCGACTACGACCTGACCGAGACACGCTACGTGCTCAGTTGGGGTGCTGATCCGCTGGCGTCCAACCGACAGGTGCCCCATGCCATCAACGTCTGGGGCGACGTCCGCGACAGGGCCACCATCGCGGTGATCGATCCGCGCCTCTCCGCTACGGCCTCCAAGGCGGACGAGTGGCTTCCCGTGATCCCTGGCGAGGACGGCGCCCTAGCCGTGGCGATCGCCCACGTGATCCTCACCGAGGGCCTCTGGAGCAGATCGTTCGTCGGAAACTTCGTCGACGGCGTCAACGCCTTCAGGAGCGGCCAGACCGTTGCCGAGCAGAGCTTCGCGGAGACGCATACGAACGGGGTCGTGCGCTGGTGGAACCTGGAACTAAAGGATCGCACCCCCGAGTGGGCGGCACCAATTTGCGGGATTCCAGCAGAGCAGATTCGCCGCGTCGCCATCGGTTTCGCCGAGGCCGCACCTCAGGCCATCAGTTGGGTGTCGCCCGGCGCCTCGATGCAGGTCCGTGGCGGTTACACCGCGATGGCGGCACACGCCCTGAACGGCCTGGTGGGATCTACCGATGCGCGCGGAGGGGTGGTACAGAAGACCAAAGTCGTGGCGGACGACATCCCCGCCTTTGATGACTACCTCGATGAATTGGCGACGACGAACGGCAAGCAAAAGAAGATCGATCAGCGCGGAACCTTGGAATTTCCCGCCCTCAACGCCGGCAAGAGCGGTGGTGGCGTCGTCACCAATCGTGCTGCGGACGCGATCCTCGACGACGATCCCTATCCGATCCAGGTCGCGATCGGCTACTGGTGCAACTTCGCGTTCTCCTGCTCCGGTGCCGACCGCTGGGAGCGTGCGTTGAGCAAGCTGCCGTTCTTCGCTCACATCACGACGAACGCCTCCGAAATGAGCCACTTCGCCGACGTCGTGCTGCCGGCCGCGCACCAGATGTTCGAAAAGTGGGGATTCCTCAAGAGCAAGCAGAACCTCTACGGCTACAACAGCCTGACGCAGCGCATGATCGAGCCGATGTGGGACGTTCGCCAGGACGAGACGGAGGTTCCTTGGCTGCTGGCCGAAGCGCTAGCGGCTCGTGGGTTCGATAATTTGTACCGCTACCTCGAGGAGCAGTACGCCGACCCAGAGACCGGCGATCGACCGACCGACAGTGAGAGTTTCGCGCTCAACGCCGTGAAACTTCTGACCCGGCCGGTTTGGGACGCGACCCACCCGGACTACGGCAAGTACGGCGACCGACTCGAGGGTTGGCACGACTTCGTCGACAAGGGTGTCTGGAACAGCGCCCGCTTCGAGCCAGGCGCGAAGGTGGCGAACTTCGGCACCAAGACGGGCAAGTTCGAGTTCTATTCCGAGACGCTCAGGGACGCGCTTGGTTCCCACGCCGAAAAGCACGAAGTCGACATCGACCACGTGCTCGAGACGACGAAGTACCAGGCGCGTGGAGAGCTCGCGTTCCTGCCGCACTACGAGCCCGCCTTCCGAAACGGCGACCCGGAACGGTACCCGTTCGTCTTCTTCGAGCACCGCAGCCGACTGAACCGAGAGGGGCGCTCGGCAAACTGCACCTGGTATCAGGCACACAAGAATGCCGATCCTGGCGACGAGAACTGGGACGATGTATTGAAGATCAATCCTGTCGACGCCAACACGCTCGGGCTGGCCAACGGCGATACGGTCTCGGTCGAATCGCCGACGGGAACGCTCACCGCCCACGTGAAGCTGTGGGAAGGCGTGCGCCCTGGGACCGTCGCCAAGTGCTTCGGTCAAGGGCACTGGGCCTACGGCCGGGTAGCCGCTGCGGACTTCGCCAGGCGGATTCCGCGCGGCGGGAACAACAACCAGATCCTCCCCGCGGAGTACGAGCGACTCAGCGGATCGACGGCCCGGCACGGTGGCAGTACGCGCGTAGCGCTTCGTAAAATCGCTTAGGCGTAGGCCCGACGCGTCCGGAACCGGACGCGATGGATGGCGAGCTCCTGGTAGGAAATATGGAGCTCGCCGTCGCGATGTGCTCGAGAAGAGTGGGCCGATTCGGTTCTCGTCTAAGATCTTGCCTCGCTACAAGGCGCAGCAGAGGCCTACCCGCCGGACGCGTGGGAGCGCCTCCATGCCTGAGCCGGATATCGTAGAGATGCGCCTACTTAGTGATTGCGATCGTCTTCTTCCAGCGATCCTCGTGTATCGCCAGCACGTCAAGTTGGTCGACGTAATACAGAATCTTCCCTTCGAGTGACAAGGGGAAGCTCGGAGACGACGGCGAATGGGCCAAGATGATGTGGACCACGTCTTCTGGGAGGCCAGCATTGGCGGCAGCGTGAGCGCCAAGGAAGGGGTGCGGGTAGAGTCTCCCCCTCGCCGACTTTTCTGTCGTCCCGTCGCGTTTGGGTCTCAACTCGATGAGTTTGCTGACATCCTGCAGGAGAGCGCTGGCAACGAGCAGATCACGATTCAACTTCACGCCGTGGTGCTGCGTAAAGGCATCGGCCACCGCGAGGGCCATGCTGACAATGGCGCGCGTATGTTTGAGGTTCGAGTACGGGATGTCTTTGGACGTCGGCACGTCTTCTATCCGGTCCCACTCTGCTTGACTCCAGAGTTCCTGCCACACTGCCTCAACACGCGATCGGAGATCTTCGCTGTGGATTTCTCGGATTTCCGGGAGGATCGCCGCGAGATCGAGTGGAGACTTCGTCATGTCTGCTCCTTGGCGCGCCGGTACACGAGCGCTGTGCGTTGGTAGTGGATGACGGGGGTTTCGTCCTGGTTCACGCCTGTTGTCTTGAATGTGACGATCCCCATGTGCGGCCGAGACTTCGACGGGCGCTTGCTCAGCACCTCCGTGAACGCGTACAGCGTGTCACCGTGAAAGACGGGATGGGGGAGGCGGATCTCGTCCCAACCAAGGTTGACGGCGTTTTGGGAGATATCGCTGACAGAGAGTCCCGTCACGATGGCGAGTGTGAGGACCGAGTTGACCAGAGGCTTTCCGAATTCGGTGCCCTTCGCATAGTGGTGGTCGAAGTGGATCGGGTTGCTATTGACCGTTAGGAGCGTGATCCACGTATTGTCAGTGTCCGTGATCGTTCGTCCGAGGGGGTGTCGGTAAATGTCACCCTCAACGAAGTCTTCGTAGAACCGGCCTTGCCATCCCTGCTTTACGCTCATTGCAGCCTCCACGACTAATGGGTCTAGATGGCCCCTGTAGAGCGGAGTCGGTCCACCTCGAGTTGACCGTATCCGAGCCTCGACAGGATTGACTCTGTGTGTTGGCCGAGCCCGGGAACAGCATCCATTCGGTCGTCGACACCATCGATACTTGCGGGCGGGCGTAGCGCCTGCACTGACGCTTTCCCCACGGGGACTTGCCGCCATCGATCGCGGGCGGACAGTTGCGGATGTGTAAGTAGTTGCCCAGCACGTCGAACCTCGGCAAACGCAATTTTCGCGGCTTCAAGCCGCTCAATTGCGGCCTGGGTGGTGAGCGTTGCGAAGGCGCCGTCGAGAATCGATTGCAATTGCGATCGGTGCTCGACGCGCAATGGGTTCGTCCTGAAGCGTGGGTCGTCGGTCAGATCTGGGCGCCCGAGCACGTCAGTGCAGAAGCGCTGCCACTCCCGGACGTTCTGAACGCCGATCATCAGCGTGTCACCACTCTTGGTAGAGACTGGACCGTATGGCGCGATGGACGCATGAAACGGGCCCGATCTTGGTGGCTCGGTACCGCCGTAGGTGGCATAGTAGGCAGGCTGCGTCATCCACTCGCTCAGCGCATCGAGCAGCGATACCTCGACATGCGTTCCCGCACCCGTCTTGTCACGTTGCATTAGCGCTACGAGGATCCCCGAGTACGCGTACATTGCAGCAGCGATGTCCGCGACCGAGATGCCGACGCGTGCGGGTGCTTCCGAGGTGCCAGTAATCGACATCAAGCCAGCCTCGGCCTGAACCAGGAGGTCGTACGCCTTCCGGTCGCGGAATGGGCCGTTCGGGCCGTAGCCAGTGACGGCGCAAGTGATGAGCCGACTGTTGGACTCTCGCACCGTGTCGAGCCCTAGCCGTTCGATGGCTCCTGGAGCAAGGTTGTAGACGAACACGTCGGCAATGCCGAGAAGCGATGTGAGAATGCGAAGAGCATCGGGATTCTTGAGGTTGAGTGTGAGAGACTCCTTCGAGCGGTTTGCCCATACGAAGTAGCTGGACTCGCCTTCAACCGTCGTGTCGTAGTGCCGTGCGAAGTCACCGGTCCCAGGGCGCTCGACCTTGATCACGCGTGCACCGAGATCAGCGAGTTGCCGGGTGGCAAGTGGTGCCGCTACCGCCTGCTCAAGAGACATGACGAGCACCCCGGCAAGTGGGCGCATCAGTACGATCGCGGCATGTCAAGGACGTGCTGGCCGATGTACGCCAGGATCAGATTCGTCGATATCGGGGCGACCTGGTAGAGACGGGCTTCGCGAAACTTCCTCTCGACGTGGTACTCCCGCGCAAAGCCGAATCCGCCGAAGGTCTGCACCGCCGCGTTGGCGGCCTCCCACGCGGCGTCGGCGGCAAGGAGTTTGGCCATGTTCGCTTCGCCACCGCATGGCTCTCCTGCATCGAACCGTCGGGCCGCCTCATACCGCATGAGGTCCGCGGCTCGCAAATTGGCATAGGCCCTCGCAATCGGAAACTGAATACCTTGATTGGCACCGATCGCCCGGCCGAATACATGGCGCTCCTTCGAATACGCAACCGACTTCTGGACGAACCAATCGCCGTCACCGATCGACTCGGCCGCAATAAGGACCCGCTCGGCGTTGAAGCCGTCGAGCAGGTAGCGAAAACCTTGGCCTTCCTCGCCGACGAGGTTTTCGACGGGAACCTCGAGGTCGCGAATGAAGACCTCCGCCGTGTGGTGATTGATCATGGCCTCAATGGGCTCGATCGTGATCCCGTTTCCGACAGCATCTCGAAGGTCGACAATCAGAACCGAGAGTCCTGCGGTACGCTTCTCGACCTCCGCAAGCGGTGTCGTACGGACCAGAAGAAGCATGAGATCCGAGTGTTCGACGCGCGACGTCCAGATCTTCTGGCCATTGACAACGTACCGATCGCCTTTGCGCACCGCGCTCGTGGTGATCTTGGTCGTGTCTGATCCCGCATCTGGCTCGGTGACGCCGAAGGCCTGGAGCCTCAGCTCGCCTGAGGCGATCGCAGGGAGGTAGGCCTCTTTCTGCTCGACCGATCCGTGCCGAAGGAGCGTGCCCATGATGTACATCTGTGCGTGGCAGACGCCCGCATTGCCGCCGGAGCGGTTGATTTCCTCAAGGATGATGGACGCCTCGGTTACGCCGAGACCAGAACCGCCATACTCTTCGGGGATTAGCGCACTGAGGTAGCCGGCGGTCGTCATCGCGCTAATGAACTCGTCGGGATAACCCTCCTCGGCATCCAGTTTGCGCCAGTAGTCCTCGGGGAACCGCTGACACAGTCTCCCAACGGCATTTCTCAACTCCGTCCGGAGCTGGACACCCTCTTCCTCTCCTGATGTAACGCGCGACATGCGAGTCAACTCCAATCACCTGGTCCAGATGCAGACCGTGCGGCCCGCTGATCCGCATGCGTTGGGCGCGGCACTACGCCGGACGCCGCAGTCGTTCCCACCCCAACGAGAGGATTCGGAGCCTTGGCTGATTTGTCATCTTAGTTAGCCGGCCATATACTGTCAACCGTATACGAAATTGCGATGAAGGAGGCGGCGTGAGGTCATCAGCACCAGGAATCAGGGCCGTTGAGCGCGAGACGCTTGAAGATCAAGCCTACAAGCAGCTACGTAAGGCAATCCTAGACGGGCATTTCGGTAGTCACGAACGCCTGATTCAGGACGACTTGGCCGAGCTTCTCGGCACGAGCCGGATCCCAATCCGTGATGCTCTCAGGCGGCTGGAAGCCGATGGCCTGGTGGTGGCTAGCGAGCGCGGCGCATACCACGTCAAGCCCTTTGGACCGAATGACGCGCGGGAGGTCTTTGCGCTCCGAGAGTTGCTCGAGCCGTTCGCTGCAAACGTTGCGATTCCACGGTTGAGCGAAGACACCATGAGGCGCTTGGCGGAGTTGACCGGTCGGCTCGTGCAAGCAGCCAACGCGCGCGACGGCCACGACTACGTGGCAACCAATCGGCGCTTCCATTTCCACCTCTACGAGTCCAGCGGGATGGAGCGGCTCGTTCGCATGATCGACAACCTCTGGTCGGGGCGCCCTCCCTTCACGCCGCTTCAGCTCGCCAGCCAGATCGAACAGTCCGTGGCCGAGCACGTCGCGCTCATGGAGGTGATAGAGCATCGCAACACCGACAGGGCCGTGGCGCTGCTGCGAATGCACATCCGGCGATCCGGCGAACTGTTGATCGCGCACCTCGAGGCAGGTGGGTCGAGCGAAGACCGGCATGCCGGCGTGGCCAGGGGCGACGCCCAGCAAGACGCATGAGCGCCTGGTTGTTCGTTCCCGGCAATGACGACCGCAAGCTCCGCAAGGCCTACGCGCTGATCCCGGACGTGGTCGTCATCGACTGGGAAGACGGCATCCCGAGCGACCGATTGAGCGAGGCCCGCGCTGTAACGGCGAAAATCCTTTCGGAGACGCGCGTCACGTGCAGGACCATGGTGCGTGTGAATGCGCCCGCGACCAGCAGGAGGAGCGAGGACCTGTCGTTCCTCAAGACCCTTCGGGTGGACGGTATCTTGCTTCCGAAGGTCGAGCACGAAGGACATCTCGACGAGCCCGGCCAACTAGGGCTGCCGCTGGTGCCAACGATCGAGACCGCACGCGGACTCGAATCCGCCCCTACCATCGCCCAGAGCGCTGCACCCGTCGAACGCATCGCGTTCGGATCGCTGGACTTCCTAACGGATTTCGGCCGAAGGTGGCGGGCCGAGAGCGAGCTCGTCACCTACGCCCGAGCCCGGCTGTCCACGGTAAGCCGGGCGTCGGGGTTGGCAGCGCCTTTGGATGGCGTCTACCCACTTGTGGACGATCTGTGTGGACTGCGCGACGACGCGGTTCGTGCTCGGGAACTGGGGTTCGAAGCGAAACTTGTGATCCACCCAGCTCAGGTCCAGGTCGTTCGCGATGCATTCAAGTTCTCTGGCGAGGATATGCGGCTAGCTCGACGAATCCTCGCTGCATTCGAAGAGGCGACCGCGGCAGGTCGTGCGGTGGCGAAGGTAGACGGAGAGATGGTAGACGCACCGACGGTCGTTTGGGCTCGGCGGGTACTCGGTGACGACGCCATGTCGGACTGACGGATTCTATCGTCAACCTTGACAAGAGATGCCCAGGGCCGTAGCATCGTTTCATTCAACGAGGCAGGCGTTTCTCAGGGAGAAACACATGAAGAGCGTCCAAACCCTTGCGCGCGGCTTAGACGTGCTGACCGCGGTTGCGACCAGTACGCAGCCAATAGGTGTGTCCGACGTCAGTCGCGTACTCGATATCAACAAGGCAAGCGTGGCGCGATTCTTGGCGACGCTCGCCGAGAAGCGCTTCGTCGAACGCGACCAGGCGTCCGGAAGGTACTGCTTGGGCCCGGCCGCGCTTGGGCTCGTCCCGCGACAGACATTCGAATCCGAGTTGATCGCTCGAGCCCAGAAGTATCTGGAGGCCACACGAGACCTCACTACCGAGACGGTGGGTCTCTACCTCCGCGAGGGACTCGACCGCGTATGCGTTCACTCCGTCGAAAGCAAGCAAGAGCTACGGCGGAGCCTAAGGGCTGGCGATAGGAAGCGGTTGACGTTGGGCTCCACAGGGAGGACGTTCCTGGCGTTCATGCCAAGCCGAGAGGCTCAGAGCGTGATTGACGTCATTGGCCTAACGCCCGAGACGCCCCAGACTACGGTGGACCGTGCGGCATTCCTCGCCGAGCTTGCGGACATCCGCAAGCGCGGTGCTGCCATGACCTTTGGCCAGACGATCCTGGGCGTGGCCGGCCTTTCCATCCCCGTGCTGGATGCCAACGAGAGGGCAGTGGCCGTGGTGAGCATCTCCGGCCCAAGCGGCCGCTGGACCCCAAACCAAATGGACGCGGTGGTCGAGAAATGCAAGCACCACGGACGGTTGATCGCCGCAGAACTCGGGCTCGCAACGGTTCCGGTCGATGACGACACGGTGGCAAGCTAGATGCGGCACATCTTCGACCACACCGTTCTCGATGAGCTCAGCGAGATTGTGGCGCCTAAGCACACGGCCGTGCTCATCATCGACGTTCAGAACGACTTCTGCAGCGCAGGCGGCTTCTTCGATCGCCAAGGGAAAGACCTGTCAATGATCCAGGACATGATTCCGCGTCTTGCCGCGTTCGTGAAAACGGCTCGGGCTCAGGGCGTTCGAGTCGTGTTCATACAGCAGACCACGGAGCCGGAGGGACGCAGCGACTCGGACGCATGGTTGCGCCTGAAGACCCGAGGCGGCTCGGACGGGCAATACACGATTCTGGGTTCGTGGGGACATGACTTCGTCGTGAGCCTTACGCCGACGCCCGAGGACGTGATCATCGCGAAGACCCGGAGTAGCGGGTTCACCCGCACGCGCCTGTTGCAGCACCTAACCGACGAAGGGATCCGCACAGTAATCGCCACAGGCACGACAACCCAGGGATGCGTAGAGTCGACGGCCCGCGACGCGACATTCCACGACTTCTATGCCGTCCTCCCAACCGATCTCGTGGCTTCGACACGGCGCGACCTCCACGATGCCTCGCTGCTGGTCCAGAGCGTGCGCCACGAGATGACAAGCAGCACCGAACTCGTCAGCATCTGGAAGCAACGGGACGGCCAGACCATGCCGAGAGAACAGAGGTCAGCATGACAACTGCGCTTAGCCCTTGGAACAGTCGCCCCGACGTACGCCAAGCCGTGACCAGCAGAGACGTCTTTCTATGTGACTGCACGCTCCGCGAGGGTGAACAGTCGGCTGGCGCGGCCTTCGCGATAGAGAAAAAGCTCGAACTAGCACATGTTCTTGACGACGTCGGCATCAAGCAGATCCAAATCGGCTACCCCGGTGTATCCCAAGAGGACTTCGACATCGTCAAGCTGTTCGTGGAAGATGGCTTCACGGCCGATCTCGAGAGCATCTCGATGATCCACGTCCCGAACTGGCGCCACCACGTCGAGGCCGGCCTCGAGAGCGGCGTCGACATCGTGAGCATGCAGTTCGGCGTGTCGGACATTCGTCTTGAGAAGGTTCTGGGCATGAGCCGCGCCGAGGTTCTGGACACCATTGCGCAGGCCGTTGCATATGCGAAGGACCAGGGCGCGTTCGTGTCCTTTTCTCCGACGGACGCGACGCGCGCCGATCCCGACTTCCTGATCGAAGTCGTCCAGACACTCGCGGCATCGGGCGCCGACAGGATTCGCGTCACCGATTCCATGGGGGCCTGCGGCCCAACGGGCTTCAGGGCCATGGTGAAGACCGTCACCGAGGCCGTAGACGTTCCGGTCGGCGTACACGTGCACAACGACTTCGGACTGGGTATGGCCAACGTCTGCGCTGCCCTCGAAGGGGGCGCCCACTGGGTTGACTGCGTCGTGAATGGCCTTGGCGAGCGTGCTGGAAACGTGAGTCTCGACGAGGTCGCAATGACCCTCGAACTAATCTACGAGTACAGCACGGGTATCGATCTCGCTCGGCTGACCGAGCTGGCGAGAGTGGTCGAGGACATGTCCAATTTACGGCTCCCGTCATCCAAACCGATCGTTGGGTCCAGCGCGTTCGCGCACCAGCTCGACAACCACATTCGCGGAGTTCTGCAGGATCCAGCCGCCTACGAGCCGTTTTCGCCAGACCTGGTTGGCAATCAACGAAAGTTCCCCCTCGGGCGCCTAAGCGGCAAGTACGCGGTCTCGATGAAGCTGCGAGAGTTCGGCGTTGCCGAGGACACGATCGACGTCGAGGAGCTCGTGGGGTGGACCCGCACGCAGGCTGCGCGCCAAGGCGGGCAGTTGAGTGACGAACACTTCCGGCAGCGCGTTGAGCAGATGCAGACGCCCAAGAGCAGCTAGGAGAAGGGAGGTGATGAGAGTGCCCGATGCCCAGCGGTGGACAGGGTTGCTTGGCGACGACGACCGGGCCGCATTCGACAAGGGGGGATTCGGTCAGAGAATGGGGTTCGGCACGCGTCCCGCCGTGCTCGTCGTAGACATGACGAACCTATTCGTCGACCCGCGCTACCCCAATGCCTACGGGGATAAGGCAAGTTCCGCCATCGACGCCTTCGAGTCGTTGATCGCGGCGGCGCGAGAGACTGCGACGCCGATCTTCTTCTCACGCCGCGACGCGAGAAGAACGGCCGTTCAGCGTGGCGTCACAAGCCTCAAGTGGGGCTGCACGACCGATCCCCTCTGGCTGGAGGATCCAGAAGCCGACGAATGGCCCGCCGCCATTCGGCCGCTACGAAACGAACACGAAACGGTCATCGAGAAGTCGAAGCCGAGCGCCTTCTTCGAGACGCCGCTACGCAGTCAACTCACGTTCCTTGGCGTCGACACGCTGATCGTCGGCGGCGTCTCGACCAGTGGCTGTGTCCGGGCAGCCGTGACGGATGCCTTCTCATGCAACCTACGAGTCATTGTCCCGGAAGAGTGCTGTGCGGACCGATCCAGCCTTTCCCACGCGGTGAGCCTCATGGACATGGACATGAAGTTCGCTGACGTCATGCCGCTCACGAAGGTGCTCGAGGAGTTGCGTCGAGTTACCCACGCGCCCGCCGCCAACATGCCGTGAAAGTGTCGTCCCAATCGGACCGGAGGTCCAACATGAGACAGCCCATCCGCACCCTGTTCACAGCCCTTGCGGTCATCGCGGCAACGCTACTCAGCGGTGCCGTCGCCGCACCGGAAGGAACACTTCGAGTTGGGGTCCGTACCGAAGCGGACATCTGGGATCCGCACGTTGCAAGCGATTTCTCGACAATCGCTCAGCTCCGCAACGTCTATGAGCCCCTGGTCGACCTTTCCCCCGAACTCGAGCTTCAGGGAGTGTTGGCGGAGTCTTGGGAGGTCTCTGACGACGCGCTTACATACACGTTCAATCTCCGGCCCGGTGTGACCTTCACGGATGGCACATCGTTCGACGCGGAGGCTGCCAAGTTCTCGCTGGAACGACTCATCGAACTGCAGCGCTCGGGTGCATACCTGTCCCTTCAGAACGTCGATGTGATCGAGGTCGTAGATAGCCTGACGCTTCGCGTCACCCTGGCTCAGCCGTTCGCCCCGTTCCTTCGAAGCCTTTGGCTTGCCTGGATGGTGAGCCCCACCACCGTCGACGAGCACGCTGGAGAGGACGGGGGCCGGTCGTGGCTCGAGGAGAACTCTGCAGGCACCGGCCCATACCTGCTGGCCGAGCGTGAGCGCGGAGAGAAGATCGTACTTGAGGCGAACGAAGACTACTGGGGTGGATGGACGGGCTCGCATTTCGCAACCGTTGAACTCCAGACCGTGCCTGAGGCGGCGACGCAAAGGCTCATGCTCGAGCGCGGTGACCTCGACATCACGCTTCTGTACGAACCGGCCTACATCGAAGGGTACGCGGATACCGAGGGCGTGAAGGTCGAAGGTGGACCGACGCTCGACCAGATCTTCGCGCGCATCCAGATCGACGGCGGTCCGACTGCCGACCGGCGCGTTCGGCAGGCACTGAACTATCTGTGGGACGGCGAGGTCTACGCTGAACTCATGGACGGCATGGCGGCACCGTCGCCCGGTCCACTCGTTCCTGAGCTCCTCGGTGGGGAAGCCGTTCCCAACCCATACACCTACGACCCCGAGCGGGGCCTTGAGCTCCTTGCCGAAGCCGGGTACCCCAACGGCGAAGGCCTTAGGCTCCAGATCTGGACCCACCAGCCGGACCCGACGAAGAAGGTCCTTGCAGAAGCCATCCAGGCTGTGCTAGCGAGTTCAGGAGTGAGCGCGGAGATCCAGACGGCGGAGTGGTCCGCCATCAGGAAGACGGTCGTCGACTACAGCAACACCGGCGACGAGGCCCTACGCAAGGAACTGATGATCTTCAATATCAAGACTCGCTACGGCGATCCACGCGAGCTCTTCCAGTTCCTCTACCACTCGGATTCGATGCATGGTCAAGGCAACAACTACATGAACTACAGCAACCCAGAGGTGGACCGCCTGATCGACGAGGCCATGGCGTCGGCAAGTGAAGACGAAGCCTTGGAGCTCATGAGGGAGGCGGCAGCCATCGTGATCGAGGACGCCCCCGACATCTTCGCGGGACGCATGCAGGCGTTCGTGCCAATGCGCGACGACGTCGCAGGCTACACCCACAGGCCCATGACGGCCGAGCTGATTCACTTCTATGACCTGCATAGGGCCGAATGAGTCCGATCCGACCTGCTCGGTAACGTAGGAACCACGGTGTGGGGAGCGCATGCTTGCGTACATCCTGAGAAGGCTCGTCTTCACGGTCTTCATCGTCTTCGGAGTTGCGGTCGTTGTGTTCCTGATGGCCGACGCGCTCCCCACCGACCCAGCCGTCGCAGCCCTCGGCGTTGGGGCGACACAAGACATGATCGACGCGATGCGCGAAGATCTCGGTCTCGACGAGCCCTTGCCGGTCCGCTTCGCTGCCTATCTCGGCCGGCTCGTGCGTGGGGACCTTGGGCGATCAATCACCACCGATCGCCCTGTCATGGTCGACCTGGTGGAGAGGTATCCCAATACGATCGAGTTGGCGCTCCTCAGCATGCTTTTCAGCATTGCCGTGGGCGTACCCCTTGGCGTCGCATCGGCACACCGGGCTCGAACGTGGGTCGACTCGCTCCTGCGAGGCGTCGCCATATCGGCTGCGGCCCTGCCGATCTTCTGGGTCGCACTCATGCTGCAGTTGGTCTTCTACGGCCGACTCGGTTGGTTGCCGGCTGGTGGACGCCTGAGTCCTGGCCTCGAAGTCGCCGCAGTAACCGGCTTTACCACTTTGGACGCCTTGCTGACTGGGAATTGGCACGCTCTCAATGACGTTGGCCGACACCTGCTCCTTCCTGTTATTTCCCTGAGCGGTCTTACTACAGCGACGATTATGCGCATGACGCGCTCGTCAATGCTGGACGTCATGCGCGAGCCATATGTCGATACCGCTCGATCAAAAGGCCTTCGCGAACGGACGATCCTGTACAAGCACGTTCTCCGGACCGCAGCCACGCCCATCGTGACCGTCATCGGTCTTCGCTTCGGCCACCTCCTTGCAGGGGCCGTCATCACCGAGTCGATCTTCTCGTGGCCGGGCGTCGGCGACTACGCCGTCAAGGCCATGCTCCGCAACGACTACTTCGCAATTACCGCTTTCGTCATGACGATGACTCTCTTCTACGCGTTGATCAACCTGCTCACCGACGTGTCACTCGTCTGGCTCGACCCGACCATCAAGTATGACTAACGACGATCTTCAAGCCTACGATGTGGCTAGCCGAGGACCGTCGAAATCAGGGCCAGTCGCGCAGATGCTGCGGTTCTTGCGCCAAGGCGGCATCGGCCTCTGGATCATCGCCCTACTTGCCATCGTCGCGATCGCGCCCGACGTGTTCGCAACGCACGCACCCCTGCAGATATCTCCGCAAAGCCGGCTGGAGGCGCCGTCGGCAGAACACATCTTTGGTACAGACCATCTCGGGCGCGACACCTACTCTCGAGTCGTCCACGGAGCGAGGATCTCCCTCTGGGCAGGACTGCGGGTGGTGCTCCTGGCCAGCTTGTTCGGCACCCTGATCGGCCTCGTTTCCGGCCTCTACGGCGGCATGATGGATCGCGTTCTCATGCGCGCCGTCGACGTGTTCTTGGCGTTTCCGTACCTGATTCTCGCGATGGGAATCGCGGCGCTCCTTGGGCGGAGCTTGGAGAACGCGATCATTGGACTTGCACTCGTCTGGTGGGCGCAATACGCGCGACTCGTGCGCAACAAGGTGCTCTCTCTACGCGAGATGGGCTACGTCACGTCGGCCCGGGCCCTGGGCGCTGGTCAAGCCCGCATGATGTTCCGTCACATCTTGCCGAATGCCCTAACTCCAATCTTCGTGAAGGCGAGTCTGGACGTTGGTCAGGCAATCCTCGCGACCGCTTCGTTGAGCTTCATCGGCCTTGGAGCTGCGCCGCCTTCGCCCGAGTGGGGCGCCATGATCACTGAGGCGAGATCGCACATACTCGATGCCTGGTGGCTGCCCACGTTTCCGGGGGTCGGGATCTTCCTCGCCGTCCTGGGCTTCAACATGCTCGGCGACAATCTCCGTGACGTTGTTGATCCGCGGTCACGTTCGTGAAGGCGCCACGCAGCGGTTGCGCCGTCCGCGGCTAACACCAGGTCGTCCGGCTGGAATCCACCGGCGAGGCCATATGCCAGTACCTGACGCAGGATCGGCCTTCGCCAGTTCCGTCTCGATGCAGCCGAGGAGCCCGTCCAGATCGAGTCCAGCTGGGTCACGCGCGACCCGCGAGGCGGTCAGGGACCAGCCGGCGCGCGCCGCCCACGGGTCCTCGTCGGCCAACCAGGACCGACGCTGTTCCTCTTTTTCGGGGTGCTTCGCGACGGGGTAGGCGTTCAGCCAGTGCGCGAGCTGGGCGAAGCGGGCGGAGCGGACCAGGGAGTCCAGCTCTGCGCTGGAGAGGCGTTACGGGTTCGACACCAGGATCGCCAGAAGGCGAGCCACGAGGTTCCCCGCCTCCCAGAGCGCCAGCGCCTGTTCGTGGCCGGTGCCGATTTCCTTGGCGACCTTGCGGATCTCGCCGAGGCGGACGCCGTACTGCGCATCGCCGGCACCCAGCTTGCGGTCACGCGCGAGGACCCGCTCGTCGCCGAACTCCGCGAGCCGCTCTAGCACCTGCCTGACGGTTATGCTCATTATCCTCTTCCGTTCGGCCGCGCCGCGTTCAGGCGTAGCGTAGGGCGTGGCCGCCACGATCCGTAGGGGCTTCGTGATCAACAGTGTCGAAACCTACTTCACGCAGGGATGTGGACGCTGCGAGCGCTTCGCGACCCCTGACTGCTCAACGCGACGCTGGAGCGACGGTCTGCACCACCTTCGCCGGATCTGCCTCGACGTTGGGCTGGAAGAGACGCTGAAGTGGGCGCACCCGTGCTACATGCACGCCGGACGTAACGTCGCGATCTTCGGCGCTTTCCGCACTGACTTCCGCCTGAGCTTCTTCGGCGCCGCCTTGTTGAAGGATCCGGAGGGGATCCTCGAGAAGGCGGGACCGAATACCCGCCATCCCTCCATGTTCCGCTTCACCCGCAACGAGGAGGTCGCCGAGAAGGAAACGATCGTTCGGGCCTACCTGACGGAGGCGATGGGCTACGCCGCGGCCGGGATCAAGCCTCGCAAGGAGGCGGTCGAGCTCGAGTTGCCGGACGAGCTGGTCGAGAGCCTCGACGCCGATGCGGAGCTGGCCGAAGCGTTCTACCGGCTCACGCCCGGGCGGCAGAAGAGTTACGTGATCCACCTAGCCTCTGCCAAGAAGAGCGAGACCCGCTTCGCCCGCATCGTCAAGGCGCGCGACAAGATCCTGGCGGGCAAGGGGGCGCTGGAGCGGTGAACGCTGTCTGATCCGGGTGCTAAGACAGGCCGCCCGCCGCGTTCCGCTTCCGGGCCTGGGGTGGTATGCGACCCACTATTGGTCGGCACATCTCACATCAACGCCGGGCAGCAGTGTATAGTCTGGACTTAACGGCAGGGAATTGACGGTACACCTTTGGGGTGCGCACACCGCTTCTCTTCCCCTATTCCCCGCTTCGTCTAGACGCGAGGCACCCGTGCGCGATCGAGGACCTGTTGGAGATTGCCCAGCGTCGTGAGCCAGAGGTTCTGACTGCGATGATCGCGATGTTGTCAGACTTGCACCATCACGGCTTGGAGAGCCGGTTCGTGAAGAAGCTCCGCGGACTGCCGCTCTTCGAACTCAAGACGGTTGCCCGAGGCGGTGACAAAGGTGGCGCTCGCATCTACTTCGCATTCACCGCGAATCGGGAGGCGCTTGTGATCAACGCAGAGGTCAAGTCAGGGAACCGACCAAGCGCCGCGAAGATCGATGAGGGTCTCGAGATTCTCGTGGCGTACCGCGCCGGACGGTCCGTGGGTCTAGACGGTGATGTCGCATGACCAATAAGCGCAAGCGTCCACAGCCCGAGGTCGACGTGGTCACGCCAAAGATCGAGGCGATGCTCGATCGTTTCACGGACGAGGAGATAGCCACGGGGGTCGTGGCTCGGCCGCCAGGGACACCGGCGCCCGGGCCAACCTACGATGCCGTTACTCTGCAGGAGCGCCTCGCGAATGCACTGCTCGAGACGTCGCTCGGGCGGCTGCTGCGAGCCGCGCGGTCGACCGCAGACCTGTCGCTTGACGATGTGGCTCAGCGGTTGCAGGTGTCGCGCGCCAGGGTGCACCAGCTCGAGCAGGAGGGCGCGAACCTGCAGCTCGACACCCTCGCGCGGCTTGCTGGGGCTTTGGGCTACGACGTACGGATCAGCTTCATCGCGCGCGACGACGACGTGCCTTCGCTCGACGCGCCGCTCAAGTAGCACCGTTGTCGGTGCACAGGCCGCCTATTTGGCTGCGACATGTACCCGACGTGCAGGGCACGACTCGGCAAGCCGACCTCATCACCTTTCGGTCCTGCGCGTCCGGCACGTACCCTGAGCAGGCCCTTGCCGGAAAGGAGCTTCAGCATGAATCGCAACGCATGGATCCTCGCCCTGGTCCTGGCTGCCCTCCTGCTGCCGGCGCGCGGAAGTGGCTTGCCGCCGCCGGAACAGTGGGTTCAAGCCGGGATCGCCGATCGACACGAGCCCACGCGCGTCGCCATGCCTACCGGGGTGACGTTCGCTTCGGTCCAAGCGGGTGGGGTTCACTCGTTGGCGCTGGAACCGGGCGGCGACGCCTGGGCGTGGGGAAGCAACTACTACGGGCAGCTCGGCGACGGAAGCGTCGTCGACGCCTTCCAACCGACCCGCGTCGCCATGCCGGACGGCGTGAGGTTCACGAAGGTCAGCGCAGGCTTTCGTCACTCGCTTGCGCTGGACGAGGATGGGCGAGCCTGGGCGTGGGGCTCCAACGGCGATGGGCAGCTCGGTGACGGCACCACCAGCGACCGGAACCGTCCAGTGCGGGTGGCATGCCGCCTGGCGTGACCTTCTCCACCATCCATGCGGGCTGGCGTCATTCGATCGCGCTGGACGAGAACGGCGACGCCTGGGCGTGGGGTCTCAACGACGACGGGCAACTGGCTGACGCGACCGCGAGCGCAAGGTGACGAAGGGCCGAAGCCGAGCTGCGACCGACGATCGACGCCTGGGCCGGGTAATCGCGGGTGCCCCTGTCGAGCCAGTGTGGAAGGGATGCGAAGACCTCGGGATGCATCTTCTGCTCAGTTGCGAGAGGGTAGTGCCAAGCCCACCTTGACAGGAACGTGACCACCCAGTAACATGAAGATGTGACCACGCGGTCACACATCACTTCGGGAGGTTGCGATGGTGCGCTCCACAACCGACTCTCTCAAGAAGACAGGAAATCGGGTGACCGCGACAGTGCAGCCGCGATCTCAGCTGACACCAGCGGTGACCCGACAGATGGATGACGATCCTTGGGCACTCGAGCCGTTGGAGCTCACCAGCTCCAGAAGCGGCAGCCTCGATCCAAGGCTATTGGTTCGCTTCGCGATCCTCGCGCCGTCCAGCCACAACACCCAGCCGTGGCTCTTCACGGCAAGCGACAGAGAGATCACCGTCGAGCCGGACATCACGCGCTGGCTCGAGGTGGCGGACCCGACCAAACGCGAGCTTCACATCAGTTTGGGCTGTGCCGTCGAGAACATCGTGATCGCAGCAGAGCACGCAGGCTGCCAAGTGCACACCGACCTCGTCAAGACCTCTGGTGGCGTCGCGGTGCGGATCAGCTGGGAGGCGGCGCACGGACTGGAACGAAGCCTGGTCAGTAGCAACCTCGCCGCCAGAATCCCCCTGCGGCGTACGAGCCACGCGCCGTTCCGGCCCACGCCGATAGCCACGGAGGGTGCCGAGGCCATGCTCGCGTCCGCCAAACCTTTCGGCGTGCGGGCGCAGTTGTACGACGACCCGAGAACGATCGCCCGCGTTGCAGACCTCACCGCCCGGGCGGACGAGATGCAGTTCGTGGACCGAGCCTGGCGAGCGGAATTGTCGCACTGGCTTGGCCAAGGCGTATTCGGCGGGTCGTGGCTAAAGGCGCGTATTGGCAGCCTCGTCGTCAGGTACGCCGACCTTGGCAAGAGCACCGGGAAGAAGAACCGGGAGCTAATGGCCGGGTCGCCGATGGTCGGCCTCATCTCGGCGTCCGAGGTTAGCCATGAGGTGCACATCGAATCAGGGCGTGCATTTCAGCGCTTGGCGCTCACCGCCGATTCGCTGGGAATCGGCGTTCAGCCTATGAGTGGAAGCCTCGAGGTTCCCGAGTTGAGGAGCGAGCTTGCTTCGTCGCTAGCTGGGGCTGCGGCGTATCCGTTGCAGCTGTTCCGGGTCGGGTATCCAGCCTCGGAGGAGGAGCACACGCCTAGGCGCCAACTAGGCGAGGTACTGACACAGCCATCGGCCGTCTCATGACGTCCCACGGAAGCGTGGGGGAACTCCAATGAGCGGGCGTTCCCCCTCGGAACGTCGCGACCGCCAAGCGACCGAGGAGCGGCTAATCCAGGCCGTGCTCGACATCGTGCGCGACGAGGGCTACGCCGAGGTCGGCGTGAATTCGGTCGCCAGACGCGCCGGTGTCGGGAAGATGCTGATCTACCGCTACTTCGGCGATTTCGGCGGTCTACTCAGGGCCGCGGCGAATAGGATCGATCCCCTCCAATCGAAAGCGGCAGAGGCGCTGGTGGCCCTTACCAGCCCGGAAATGAGTGCCGGCGACGTGATGAGTCTGGTCGTGAGGAAGCTTCATGAAGAGCTCGAAGGCGACGCGATGTCGAAGAACCTGATGGCGTGGGAGCTGTCACACGGCAACGAGCTGACCGAGGCGCTGGCCGAGGCACGCGAGGAAGTAGGGCTGCGCCTTACCGGGGAGTTCCGTGAGCTCCTGATGCACAGGCGCGTACCACCTTCCCTAGATGTCCACGCCCTCTTCACCATCGTCACAGCCGCCGTTTCGTACCTCACGCTTCGCTCAGAGTCGGTGCAGGAATACAACGGGATCGACATTCGATCTAGTGAAGGCTGGGCGCGTATCGCAGCCACCGTGAAGACGCTCGTCGACGGCGTCGCCGAGTCCGGCGGTTAGGCCTAGCTCCGCGGTCGCAGGCCTGATCCACACCGTCGCCGCGGCGCTGGGCGTATCGGCGATCCTGGCCAGTTCGGCGTCGGCGTTCCTGGTGGTGAAGTGGCTGAGTGCCGGTTACCTCGTCTACTTGGGGGTCAAGACGCTGCTGAGCATGGAAGCGTTCGATCCCGCCCAGCTACAGGTGGGACCTAGCGGTGGGGCGAGGCGCCAGGGCGTGATCGCCGAGGTACTCAACGCGAAGTTGGCGCTTTTCTCCCTCGCGTTCATTTCGCAGGTCGTCAACCCGGCAGGCAGCGTCTTCTGGCAATTCGTGGTGCTGGATAGCGTGACTACCATGCTGACCAGCGGGGTCGATGCGGTCGTCGCGCTTGGTGCCAGCCCGCTGAGCAGACTATTGGCCGGCAACGTGGCGGCGAGGCGGTGTTGACGATTTGGGCCAGGTCGCTGGCCTGACGCATCATGATCGGTAGGAACGCGTGGATCCCGTGGATCACGCCCCACAGGTTCACGCCGAGAACCCAGCGCAGTCTTCGAGGGTGCACTCCCAGACGCGCGGACCGGCGACGCCGGCACCGGCCGTGACGACCAGTCGGCGGACGTCGCGGCTCTGCATCGCCTTGATGATGTGGCGGGTTCCGCGGGTCACCAGCCGGTCGGGCAGGTTACGCGTCGGTCCCAGCACGCTCAGGGCCGCGTCGCGACCCTCGATCGCCCGCTGCGCGGCGGCGGGGTCCTGCACGCGGATCTTGACGGGCGTGGGAGCGAACGCCCGTACCGCGTGCCCCCGACCGAGGGCCTGGCTCACGAACTCCTGGCCGGTGCGGCCGGAGGCTCCGAACACCACGACGTTCACTCCCGGCTCTGGTCGCCCCCTCGCAACGAAGGTGCTACATCGACTCGCCAACCGGCATGAGGTGACCGCGAAGCTCGCCGGGCTTGTGGTCCGCCGTGTGGACCTGGACGTAGAACAGACCGTCCTGCAGCGCCTGCACCTGCTCCGCCGTCAACTCGAAGACGCCGGAGAAGTTCCCGCTTCTCGCCCCCACCGGGGCCAATTCGACGACGATGCGGCCGGTCTCGCCCGCTGCGGCCTGGTGGATGTGCCCACCTCCGCGAACGTCGGTGGCGAGGTCGCTGCCCAGGTCGGCGTACTGACCGCCGACGACGAGCGTCGTTCCGTGCAGAACGGCGACCGCCCAGCCCGACGCCATCGTGCTGACGCTCGGGACCACGCTGTCGCCCGACAGCTCGGCCGTGAAGACGGTCACCTCCGACGTCATCATCTGCGCCGAAGCGATGCCGCCGATGGCGATCATCGCCACCGCCAAGAGGACCACCGTGAACCTGGACCGAGGGAAGTTGGACCGAATGCTCCTCATCTACCTCACCTCCACGTTCACGCTTTCACGGCGCGGCGCGAGCGACGGTGCCCCCCGCGACGCCGCGACATGGGTGACCCCAAGTCGCGCGGTACATAGGCTCGTGGCGTGCAGTTCGGCCGTCCGGGAGCCATGCCGGTGCGGGCGCCCGATCGCAGCGACGGGGCCCGCCGAAAGGAGGACTCGTGCTCGACCTGCCTACCTTCCTCGTGTTCCTCGCCGCCGCGCTGGGCGTCTCGGCGATCTTGGCCACCTCCGCAGCCGCGTTCCTGGTGGTGAAGTGGCTGGGTGCCGGTTACCTCGTCTACTTGGGGGTCGAGACGCTGCTGAGCCGACATGCGTTCGAGCCGGCCGAGCTGCAGGGGGAACCGAGCGGCACGGCGATGCGCCAGGGCGTGATCGCCGAGGTCCTCAACCCAAAGACGGCGCTGTTCTTCGTCGCCTTCATCGCGCAGTTCGTCGATCCCGTTGGCAGCGTCTTCTGGCAGTTCGTGATGCTCGGCAGCGTGACGACCCTGCTGACCAGCGGCGTGGACGCGATCGTCGCGGTTGGCGCCGGGCCGTTGAGCAGGTTGCTCGCCGGGAACGTGGCGGCGAGCCGGGCACAACGCTACGGCACCGGTTCGGCGCTCGTGGGGCTGGGCGTGTACGTCGCCGTGGACCGGTAAGATCCGGATTCGGCGGCGAGAGGAGGTTGGACGCATGGGACGAGTGATCCACTTCGAGATCCATGCGGACGATCCGCAACGGGCGATGAGGTTCTATCGCGAGCTGCTCGGTTGGACGTTCGACAAGTGGGGCGACTTCTCGTACTGGTTGGCCAAGACCGGACCGGCGGACGAACCGGGGATCGACGGTGCGCTGATGCCACGCGACGCCACGCTCGGCCGCGAGGGAATCGCCGCCTACGTGTGCACGGCCGCGGTCGCCGATCTCGACCAGGCGCTCGCCAGCGCACGAGCGTTGGGAGCGACCGTCGAGAACGACAAGCGCGCCGTGCCCGGCGTCGGCTGGCACGCCTACATTCGCGACACCGAGGGCAACCTCGTCGGGTTGATGCAGGAGGACGAGACCGCCGGTTCAGGTGCGGCGTGACGGCCGGTCCTCCCGGCCCGGTTGCGAGATTGGACGCGCTCAGGAGCTGATCACCGGCGCGGCCCACAGGTGCCGGTCCGATTCGAGCTGGTCGAGCAGGAAGGCCGCCAGGTCGGCCCGACCGATCTGGATCCCCACGTCGCGATGGTCGTGCGTTGCGAACTTGACACGCCCCCACCCAGGTAGTTGATAACGTCGGTCAAGTACTCTTGGCCCGGAGGTCCGCCATGCCCCAACCCAGCCGCATCGGAGTCTTCTACGAGCACCCCGTCTGGTTCGAACCGATGTTCGAAGAGTTCGAGCGGCGCGGCATCGCCTACGACCGGCTGCTCGCCCAGGAGCACTCTTTCGATCCGCTGGAGCCGGAACCGCGCTACGACCTAGTCGTCAACCGCATGAGCCCGTCGGCCTTCACCCGCGGCAACGCCCATGCGATCCCGTACACCCTCGAGTACCTCGCCTACCTGCGCGACATCGGCGCGAACGTCCTCAACGGCTGGAGCGCCTACCTCTACGAGTTCTCCAAGGCCCGGCAACTGGGGCTCATGGCTCGCCTGGGCGTGCGACACCCACGCGCCCGGGTGATCAACCACCCGAGCCAAGCGCCGGCCGCCTCCGAGGGGCTGACCTACCCGCTGTTGATCAAGCCCAACATCGGCGGGAGCGGCGCCGGGATTCGTCGCTTCGAAACGCCGGACGAGCTGCTGCAGGCCGCCGATGACGCCACCATCGACCTCGGCCTCGATCACGTCGGGTTGGTGCAGGAGCAGCTGCCCGCCCGTGACGCCCAGATCGTGCGGGTCGAGGTGCTGAACGGAAAGCTGCTCTACGCCATCAAGGTACGCCTGGAGTCGCCGACTTCGTTCAACCTGTGCCCCGCGGACTACTGCCGCGTGCCGCAACCGGGCGAGGAGTCGCTGGCCAGCGGCAGCACCGACAGCTGGAATTTGGTCGAGGGCTACACCCCACCGCGGGAAGTGGTCGAAACCGTGTTGCACCTCACCCGCGCCGCGGACATCGAGGTCGGTGGCGTCGAATACCTGGTCAACGACCGGAACGGCGAGATCTACTACTACGACGTCAACGCCCTGTCTAACTTCGTCGCGAACGCGCCGAACGTGGTCGGGTTCGACCCGTTCCCCAAGCTGGTCGATTACATCGGCGAGCGGGCGGGGCTGCTGGTGGGGAGCGCGGCGGACTAGAGGGCCAAGCCGGCCAGGTAGGGGCGCTACACCGCTGCGCAGCGGAATCGAATAGCTGGGGACGCAGGTCAACCGTCGTAACCGTTCGGGTACTCCACAGGTTGCATCGCTCGACATCGGCGGACGTCCGATGGCACCCGGCGTCCCTTCGGGCGCGGAAGCGGACGGTTATTGCTTGGTTGCTGCCAAAGGAACCGATCGGGCGAGCGACGAGTCGTTCGAAAGCTTGGACCCTCAGGACTGGGGCGCATCCATGGCGAACCCGATGGGTTTCGCCGTCGCCCGCAACCAGGCGACCGGTGCCGGCGTGCGCACCAGTGGTCTGAGGGAGCTCGGCACGCCGCTCCATACCTACGGCTCGGTAGGGCTGCACAGCTGCCACCAGCGCACCGTTGAGGTGATCGGACTCGGCTCGAGCTCGCTTCGCAAGCTGCCCGTAGACGATGCCCACCGGCTGGACCTCGACGCGCTGGCGGCAGCGATGGCCGAGGATCGGGCGGCAGAGGTGGTCCTGATGGCGGTCGTGGCGAACGCAGGCACGCTCAACACCGGTGCGGTGGGCGACCTGCATGCGATCGCCGATGCTCAGCCACCTGGTTGGCGGCCTCGAGCGTGCCGACTCGGTCGCGCTGGAGCTGCACGAGTGGATGCACATGCCGTTCGAGGCGGGCATGCTCCTCGTTCGGGACGATGAAGCACACCGCAACACTTTCACCCTGACGCCCGACTACCTCGAGCCCTCCACGCGTGGGCTGGCGGGCGGTCCCGTGTGGTGCCGCGAGTACGGTCCCCAGCTCAGTCGCGGGTTCCGGGTCCTCAAGGTCTGGATGTCGCTGGAGGAGCACTGCGCGGACCGGTTCGGGCGGCCAGTGGATAGGAACATCACGTAGGCACGCGAGCTGGCGCAGCGTCTGGCGCGGGGCTGCCCATTAGTCCGAGCCTGCGCGTGCACGAGACTCGGGCTGAATAATCGAGCGGCATGTAGCCGACCGTCGCCTCGGCCCCGCGAGGGCGAATGAGCCGCCTGCCTGCGCTGGACCGGTTAGTGCGAAGACAGCCAGTCGTCGACTTGGCGCTCGGCCTCCTCTCTTGCGACGCCGTAGTGCTCCTGGATCTTGCCCGCAAGTCGCTGCCGGTCACCTTCGACAACGGCCAGGTCGCCGTCGGTCAGCTTGCCCCAGCGGCTCTTGACGGCGCCCGTCGTCGCTCAGGCCGCGTGCTGCGATGTGCACATGTGTGCACGAAAGTCGTCCAATGGCAAAACGTCGCCTCGCGGGATTCGGCTGCCTGCCGCGCTGGAGCAGGACATTCAGCATGAGGCGGACGCCCGAGACGGGTCCTGGTCGGCGATGACGATAGAGCTGCTCGACGAGGCGATCCGGATGCGCCGGGCGCCAGGCGTCGCCTTCGTCGATGGGGCCACGGGCCGCCGCGCCGTCATTGCCGGTACAGCACTGGACGTCTGGGAGGTCGTCGCCACCTGGCGCAACGTCGAAGAGGACATGAACCGGCTCGCGCAGAGCCACCCGCGGCTGTCGGAGATGCAGCCTTGCGCAGCGTTCGGGTACTACCGGTTCTTCCCCGTCGAGGTCGACGCGCGGATCGAACGCGAGGAAGCCTGGACCCCAGAACGGGAACGCCAGGAGATTCCGTGCGCGATTCCGGCCGAACCGACGCGCTGACGCCGGAGCGGCTCAGATGCGATTCCTTTTGGACGAGGACCTGCCGCCTAAGGCCGCACGGGCCGCGCGAGGGATGGGTCTGGACGTAGCGAGCGTCCATGAACAGGCTCGCACCGATCGGAGCGACGAACACCAGCATGCGTTCGCAGCATCGGAGCGGCGGACCTTGGTGACCCGAAATCGCGACGACTTCATCGCCTTCACGCGCAGCTTCTATGCCACGGGCAGGGCGCACACCGGGATCCTGATCGTGGCGAGGGCGTATCCGAACCGTCGCCCCGCCACCATCGCGTACGCTCTTGCGGCCTGGCGCGAGCGGTATGTGTCGAGCCGACCGGGGCCGCTTTCGTCGACTTCCTGTAAACGGCGGACGGGTGCGGACTCACCTGCCGGAGCTCAGGCCAGGTCGAAGCGGTCCAGCTTCATCACCTTGCCCCACGCCGCGACGAAGTCGTGTACGAACCGTCCCTGCGCGTCGTCCTGGGCGTAAACCTCGGATATCGCGCGCAACTGCGAGTTGGAGCCGAACACCAGGTCGACGCGGGTTCCGCTCCACCTGACATCGCCGGTGGCGCGGTCGTGGGCGTGGAACACCTCTTCGTTCGCGTCCGCCGGGGTCCAGGCGACGCCCATGTCCAACATGTTGACGAAAAAGTCGTTCGTGAGCGTGCCCGGACGATCGGTCAGCACGCCGTGCTTGGAACCGCCGTGGTTTGCTCCGAGGGCACGCATGCCGCCAATCAGCACGGTCATCTCGGGCGCGGTGAGGGTGAGCAGCTGAGCCCGGTCGACCAGAAGTTCTTCGGCCGACACCGAGTACCTTGCCTTCTGGTAGTTGCGGAAGCCGTCGGAGACCGGCTCGAGCACCTCGAAAGCTTCGGCGTCGGTCTGTTCCGCCGTCGCGTCGGTGCGGCCAGGCGCGAAGGGAACCGCAATATCGTGCCCGGCGCTCTTCGCGGCCAGTTCGACGGCTGCACAGCCGCCTAGCACGATCAGGTCGGCTAGGGAGACCTTCTTTCCGCCGGTTTGAGCGGCATCGAAGTCGCGCTTGACCCCCTCGAGCACCCCTAGAACCTTGGCCAGGCGCTCCGGCTGGTTCGCTTCCCAGTCCTTCTGCGGCGCCAAGCGGATGCGGGCGCCGTTCGCGCCGCCGCGCCTGTCGGAACCGCGGAAGGTCGAGGCGGACGCCCAAGCGGTCGACGCCAGCTCCGCGATCGACAGGCCGGTCGCCAGGATCTTCGCCTTGAGCATGGCGACGTCGATCGCGTCGACCAGCTCATGGTCGACGGCGGGGACCGGGTCCTGCCAGATCAGGTCCTCGTCCGGCACCTCGGGCCCGAGGTAACGCGATCGCGGACCCATGTCGCGGTGGGTCAGTTTGAACCAGGCGCGCGCGAAAGCGTTGGCGAGCTGGTCCGGATTCTCTTGGAAGCGTCGCGAGATCGGTAGATAGAGCGGGTCCATGCGCAGCGCAAGGTCGGTCGTCGCCATCATCGGCGCGTGCCGCTTCGTGGGATCGTGCGCGTCCGGCACGGTGTCCACCGCGGCGGGGTCGGTGGGGGTCCACTGCCAGGCGCCGGCGGGACTCTTGGTGAGTTCCCACTCGTAGCGGAAGAGGGTGTCGAAGAAACTGTCGTCCCAGCGGGTCGGGGTGGGGGTCCAGGCGCCTTCCAAACCGCCTCCGATCGTGTCCACGCCCTTGCCGCTACCGTGACTGCTGTGCCAGCCGAGGCCCATCTCGTGCAGCGGTGCCGCCTCCGGCTCCGGACCGACCAGCTCGGGGTCGCCGGCGCCGTGGGTCTTCCCGAAGGTGTGCCCGCCGGCGATCAGAGCGACGGTCTCCTCGTCGTTCATCGCCATGCGAGCGAATGTTTCGCGGATGTCGACGGCAGCGGCGAGCGGGTCGGGCTTGCCGTCCGGTCCCTCAGGATTGACGTAGATCAAGCCCATCTGCACTGCGGCGAGGGGGTTTTCGAGGTCACGCTCGCCGGTGTAACGCTCGTCGCCGAGCCACTCCGCCTCCTTGCCCCAGTACACGTCCTCCTCAGGCTCGAACACGTCCTCGCGCCCGCCGGCGAAGCCGAACGTCTCGAACCCCATCGACTCGAGTGCGACGTTGCCGGTCAGGATCATCAGGTCGGCCCACGAGATCGCGATGCCGTACTTGCGCTTGATCGGCCATAACAGCCGGCGCGCCTTGTCAAGGTTCACGTTGTCCGGCCAGCTGTTGAGCGGCGCGAAGCGCTGCGCGCCGGAGGAGGCGCCACCGCGACCGTCGCCGGTTCGGTAGGTGCCGGCGCTGTGCCAGGCCATGCGGATGAACAGCGGGCCGTAGTGACCATAGTCCGCCGGCCACCACTCCTGCGAGTCGGTCATCAGGGTGTGCAGATCGTCCTTGACCGCCTGCAGGTCGAGCTCGGAGAACGCCTCCGCATAGTCGAAGTCGTTCGCCAGCGGGCTCGACTTGGCGGAGTGCTGGTGGAGGATCCTCAGGTTTAGCTGCTTCGGCCACCAGTCTTGGCTAGTTCGCGCCCCCGCGGTCGTGCTTCCGTGGACCGGGCAGGTGCTGGCGTTGTCCATGATCGCTCCTTACTACGTCGCGTGAATCGACGTCTCTGTGCATCGACGTTCTGTCGTGAATCGCGTGTCGGTGCCCCGTTGCCGTACCCGACACTCTCACACGAGGTGGAGCGTTGCGGCGTCGCGTCAGTTGCCACGCGCGACGCAGGTCGCCACGCGCCCGTCCAGCTGCGCGCGGCCAGCTGCGCGCGTCCCAACCGTGTACGTCCCGACCGTCCGGGTCGCTGGGGTCATGCGTTCGGGACGCCCAGTCAGACAGCATGGACGCAGCCAGGTGGTGAAGGAGGTTCCCTCGTGCACGATTTTACCAGCCGAGATTCGCAGGCTCGCCTGTGGTCGTCCTACCTCCGCCGTCCCCTAGGGGTCGGAGCGCGCGCCGCCGGCGCTACGGGCTGATGGTCCTGCTGTCGACCCTGGCGCCGGGCGTGGCGCGGGCCGAGCGCGCTGCGGAAGGCGGCTGGCGCGTGCAGCACCTGCTGGAACGCGAGCCGATCCAGATGCTGGCCACCGACCCGAACGAACCAGCGAACGTCTGGGCCGCTTCACGTGACGGTGTGTGGCGATCGGTCGACCGGGGCGTCACCTGGCGGAGGGCGGGGCTGGACGGCTGGGACGTGAAGTGTCTGGCCGTGAGCCCGCACGATCCGCGCACCGTCGTCGCCGGCGTCAAGCCGGCCGGCGTGGTGCTCACCGAGGACGGTGGCGACAGCTGGGACGAGCTGCGCGGTTTTCGCGCGGTACGTCGCTTCTGGTGGTGGTCGCCGGCCGATCCACCCGGCATCGCGCCCTACGTGTCCGCCGTGGCGATCTCGCCTGACGATCCAACGGTCATGCTCGCCGGGGTCGAGCTCGGAGCGGTGGTTCGCAGCGAGGACGGGGGCCGGACCTGGAGTCCGCACCTGCGGAGCGCGGACCGCGACTGTCACGACCTGCGCTTCCACGCGGTCGACGGTTCCTGGGTGTACGAGGCGGGCGGTGGCGGCCCCGCCGTCTCGCGCGATGCTGGCCGCACCTGGCAGCATCCGCTCCGCGGCCTGCAAGGGCGCTACACCATGGCGTGTGCCGCCGCTCCGTCCCGGCCGGAGCTGTGGTACGTCTCGGCCTCACCGATGGTCGACTGGAGCGCGCCCTGGCGCGTGCCCGTAGCGCACTACGACGGGCACGCCCAGGCCGGGATCTACCGGGCGGCCGGCGGCGCGGCGTGGGAGCGGCTCGGCGGGGGCCTGCCGCAACCGCTCGATCACATGCCCTATGCGCTCGTCACCGATCCGCAGGCGTCCGGGGACCTGTATGCGGGTCTTGCGAACGGCGAGGTGTGGCACGGTCAAGAGTACGGCGACGTTTGGACGCGCCTGCCGGTCGAACTGGGCGGGGTGCGGCGCTCGATGGTGATCGCTTAGTGCCGAAAATCGGTAGTGGCCGCAGTCTCGCTACAGCGTCGCTACGGCCTTACCGTGGCGCGGTCGGTCGGACGGAACTTTACGCGGCAGCGCAGCAGGACGGGCAGCACTCCGCCCGCGGCCGTGGCGCGAGCCGGGTGCGCACGACTTCGAACAGGTTTCGCGGGCCGGCGGCGAGGCGGTCCCGCTCACTCTGTTGCCTGAGGGCGGTCATCCGTTCCAGGGCGAAGCGTAGAAGAGTGTCGGGATGGGAGATCATGTTCACTCCTTGCGAGGTCTCGGGCGGTCGTCGCCACCCGGCCACGCATCGAAGCATATCAATGAGATTGATCTCTGTCAATACGTCATGTCTTCACGTGATGAGCGGGCTGCGCAGGCACGAGCGCCTCCAGGAAGCGACCGGCAAGACGCTGCAGGATCGACAGGTGCCCCTCGCCGGGAACGATCTCGAGGCGGCTGCCCGGGATTCTGTCGCCGAAGTAGGTACCGACCGCCGGGGACACGTTTCGGTCCTCGTCGCCGTACCAGAGGTACACCGGCACCTTTATCGACTCGAGTGGCAACTCCCACGGCCCGTACATCCCCGCACCGTCCTGCTGAGCCCCCTTCGGTCCCTGCGTCAGCGTCGTGAGCAACATCTCGATGAACGCACGCCGCATCGCGGGGTCGTCCATGACCGCACGGTCGGCTGGCGGTAACGACCGGACGGCCTGCTCCACCATGCGCCCTGGAGCAAGACGGACCATCGAGCCCATGACCCTGAGCATCGCGCGAGCCTGGCGCGGCCGCTCGGCGCACATCTTCAGGAAACGGAGCGAGTCCGGATTGGTTCCCTCGCCCAGAGCCGTGTCGAAGCGGGGCGGCGAACCGGCGGCCAACCCGACGGCGTACAGCCGATCGGGCAGCTCGACCGCGCAGGCGAGCGCGTGCGGACCACCACCCGAGTGAGCGAGGATCGACGCCTGCTCGATCCCAAGGGCGTCCAATAGGCGCACAACGTCTTGCGCCCCATCGCGGTGGGGCTGCCAAGGGCGCAGCGGCGTCGCGCCGATCCCCGGGCGGTCGATCGCCAACACTCGAACACCACGCGCGTACAGCGCGTCGTCGGCCTGCAGGAAGCGCCAATTCACACGACTGGCGGGGGTGCCGTGAAAGAACAGCAGCGGAATCCCGTCGACCGGCCCGAGGTCCCAGAAACCGACGACGTGACCGGACGGGAGTGGCACGGTACGCGGGCGAAGGTCCGATGAATCCTGAGCGTTCACGACCGCACCTCCTGTAGTTGGACCACCAGCCATGATAGGTCTTCGCGAGCGTCGGGATGGGCAGCGGGGCTGCGAGAACGTACGTCCCATCCCCGCGGGCCTGCGGCCTCATGCGCTCGGGACGCTCGCTCCGGCAGGGTGTCTACCAGGGAGGCAGGCACGTGAACGAATTCGCCTACCGCGCTGCCGAAGCGCGCCTCTGGCGCCACTACCGTACCGAGCCGAGCGAGACCTTCGTGCACCTGCCGGTAACCGATTCACGCGTGCGCGTGCAGGACGCCGGCCAGGGCCAGCCGATCCTGCTCCTGCACGGTGGACCGAACGCCGGGTCGACCTGGGCACCGCTTGCGCCGCACCTGAGAGACTTTCGGTTGTTGCTGGTCGACCGGCCCGGCACCGGCCTCAGCGAACCGTTCGCCATCCGGACCGACAACCTGGCCGAGGTAGGCGCCCGATTCGTCGCTGAGGTGCTCGACGGCATCGAGGTCGAGAGGGCGCACGTGGTCGCCTCGTCGTTCGGCGGTCACCTGGCGCTGCGCTCGGCGGCGCGCACGCCCGAGCGCTTCCTGCGGATGGTGCAGATGGCCTGTCCTGCACTGGTGCCCGACGACCACATGCCGAAGTTCATGAAGCGGCTCGCCAACCCGCTGGTCCGTTGGATCGCCGCACGCATCCGACCGACCCGCGAGATGGGCGACGACATCCTTCGCCAGATCGGCCACGGCGCGTCGATCGACGCGGGCCGCCTGCCGGACGCGGTGCAAGCGTGGTACCTCGACCTGCAGCGCTTCACCGACACGCGCCGCAACGACTTCGCGCTGATCGCTAGCATGGTGCGGGACCCCGAGACGGCCCGGTTGCTGCAGAGCGACTTCGAGGCGGTCACGGTGCCGACGCTGTTCCTGTGGGGCGAGGACGACACCTTCGGAGGAGAGCCGGTGGCACGGGCCATCGTCGAGTGGATGCCGGACGCCGAGCTGCGGATGCTGCCAGCCGCTGGCCACCTGCCGTGGCTGGACTTCCCCGATGGACTGGCCGAACAGGTCGAGGGGTTCCTGCGCCGACCCGCCGGCTTCGACGGCGCTTCCGATGCCAGCTTTGCCCGTGGGACGACATGACGCGGTCGCGCCGCGCGTCAATCGTCCTGCTGATCGAGGGCGAGTTTCGCCTCGAGCCCGGCGAGGAGCTCGTCGTGCCGACGGCGCTTCACTACCACCGGCTGGCGCTCCGCTACCGAGTGGCGGGAGCGGACGACACAGCGTTCTCGCTGAGAGTGGTGCTCGGCTCCGAGCCGGACGCGCTAGATGACGCGCCAGCAACGGCGACGATGCTGCAAGCCACCCTGGCGGGCAGCGGCTCACGAAGCCAGCTGATCCCCTGCTGCGACGGTGTGGCGTACCAGGAGATGCTCCTCGAGCTGCGCAACGACGGCGACGCACCCGCGACCCTCGAGCTGCGCGCCTGGGCGCTACACGACGAGTTCGCCGTGGTCTCCACGCGCGTTGAGCCTGGCGCGGCTATCGTTCCGGCCGCCCTGTTCGGCCTGCTTGGACTGGCGGCGTGGGGCGCCGTGCGAGGTTCGCGGACACGATCACATCGCGTAGCCGGCAGGGCGGCGCGGCAGGCGTTGCGCGGCAGCGCCGCCCTGTTCGGCGTTGCCGTGGTGGCGGTCGTTGCCCTGGGCGCGACCGGCATGGTCCGCTACGGCGGCGGTCCGGTCGACGGGATCGTCGCGGTGATGGCCGACCTGCCGATCCCTGGCGGACCGTTCGGCTCGCGGGCCGCGCTGGCGATGGGCGTGCTGCTGCTGTCGTGGTTGACCGCGCACGGCCTCTGGTACGCCGCGGTGGCGTCGGGGACCGGAGTAGACGCGACGGGTCAGGGGTCGGCGCTGCGCACACGCCGGCTGGGGGCCGCGTTGGCGGCGACCAGTCTGATGGGAGGCGTTTCGATGGGGGTCAGCTACGGCTCGTGGGTGCCGCCGATCCTTGCGTTGCTGCTGGTCGCGCCGGTCGTGATGGTGCTCGGGACGCTGCGGCGCTCCGCAGGCACGGTGGGCGCCTCAGGAGACCTGCGCCCCAGCTGAGCCAGGCGCGAGCGAGTAGCGTGGAGGTCGATGGGACGGAGCTCGCCGCCATGACCGAAGCGCCCGCCGCAGCTTCCGCGGCCTGGACCGGGTCCAGCAGCGAGGCGCACCCGCGCCAGCGGATCGTGCGGGCGGTCGCCCTGTCGACCGGCCTGGCCGGGGTGGTCGCGGCGCTCGCATTCTTGCTGCTGCAGGCTACCCAGCCGTCCGACGGTGCGCACCTGCGTCCGGGAGGCGACTCGGTCGTACCCGACGGGCTGATCGTCTCACCGCTGGGCGAGGGAGCCCTAATGGAAGGCGACCGGGTCGTCGCGATCGAGGGGGTACCGGTGAGTAGCCTGGCACGGCGCTTGGTGGGCGGCCGCGCTGGGCCCCCCGCAGCTACGCCCGAACAGGTCGCTACCGTGCGCGGCGCCTGGCGTCACGGTGGCACCGTCCGCTACCGGGTGCAGCGCGACGGTGAGCTGTTGCAGGTCGAGGTGCCGCTGGGCCGCCACCCGCTCGCAGCAGCGGTGCGGCGCACCTGGGGCACGATCCTGTTCGGCGTGACGAACCTGCTGGTGGTCACGTTCCTGATGGTGCGCCGCGCGGCGCGGCGAGACGTGCAGGTGCTGTTCGTCGGGGCGGGCGCGCTGCTGGGCGCGACCACCTGGTCGCTGGGGATGCACGTCGGCGACCTGGTCTCGGCCACCGGTTTCTGGCTGTTCCAATTCACCATCGTCGTCTGCTTCGGGCTGTACTGGGTAGCGGTGGCGCACTTCGCCGCGGTGTTCCCGCGACCGCTTCCGCTGGCTCGAAGACTCTGGTTCGTGCCCGCGATATACGGTGGCTCACTGGCGGCGCTCGGCGCCTACCTGGCCTTGATCGCGGTGAGCGTCGACACGCCCCTCGACCGGATCGCGAAGGTAGCGCCGTTCACCGGCGTGCACGCCTCGACCTTCCTCGCCCTCGCCATGGTCTTCGTAGCCCAACAGTTCTGGCGGGCGCCGGTCGGCACTGCCCGCGCGCAGATCCGCTGGGTGGTGCTGGCGGCGTTGACCTCCGGAGTGGGCGGACTGTTGCTGTACCTGGTTCCGCCGTTGCTCGGCGTTCAACCGGTGTCGGCCAACCTGATCGGCGTGCTCGCGACCGTCTTTCCTGCCTCCGTCGCCGTGGCGGTGCTGCAGTTCGGCCTGTTCGACATCGACCGGTTGCTGAACCGGGCGATGGTGTACGGCAGCTGGAGCGTAGCGATCGCCGTGGGCTACGCCCTGCTGGTGGCCGCCTTCGGTACCGCCTTCCAGTCTCGCGGCGGGCCGCTGCCTGGACTGCTGGCGACCGGGTTGATCGCGCTGGCGGTCCAACCGCTGCGCAGTCGTTTGCAACGCGTAGTGGACCGGCTGATGTACGGCCAGCGGGACGATCCCGCGGCCGTGTTCGGGCATCTTGGCGAGCGGCTCGAAGCCACCCTGGCGCCGGCAGCGGTACTACCTACGTTGGCGTCGACGGTGGCGGAGGCGCTGCGACTTCCGTACGTCGCCATCGAACTGCGTTCGTCAGGGAAAGCGAAGATCGAGGCAGCCTACGGCAAGCCTTCCCGTGAGCCGCTGCCGCTTCCGTTGGTGTACCGGGGCGAGGTACTGGGCGCACTGTTGGTCGAGCCCCGCAGCGGCGACGACGAATTCGCCGCCGCGGAAATCGATCTGCTCGAGACGATCGCACGGCAGGCGGGTGTCGCCGCCTACGCTTTGCGCACCCGGGAGGACCTGCGTCGCTCACGCGAGCGACTGGTGGCTGCCCGCGAGGAGGAACGCCGGCGCCTGCGTCGCGACCTGCACGACGGGGTCGGGCCGGCCCTAGGCGCCCTGACGCTGAAGCTGGACGCGGCTGCGAACGTTCTCGACCGCGACGTCGGAGTGGCGCGGGCGTTGCTGTCCGAACTGCGCACGGAGGTGCAGGCAGCCATCGACGATCTACGCACTATGGTGCACGCGCTACGGCCGCCGGTGCTGGACGACCTCGGCCTGATCGAGGCGCTACGCGGGCAGGTGCGCCGCATCGAGCACGAGCTGGAGGTGCGCTTCGAAGGTTCCGACGAGCTTCCCGTTCTGCCGGCCGGGGTAGAGCTGGCGGTGTTCCGGATCGTGCAGGAGGCCTTGGCGAACGTGGTGAGACACGCACAGGCCAGCCGCTGCCGGGTCGCGCTGACGACGCACCCCGGCGCCGTCGTCGTGACCGTGGAGGACGACGGCATCGGCATCCCAAGTCCGGTACCGCGCTCCAAGACGGACGCCACTGGGCGCACCTCCGGCGTCGGGCTCGAGTCGATGCGGGAGCGGGCCGAGGAGCTCGGTGGCCGGCTGTCTATCTCGCACCGGTTGGGCGGGGGAACGCGAATCGAGGCGCACCTGCCGGTCCCGACGGACGGTTCGGCGTGACCGACCAGCGACCACTGCGGATCTTGGTCGCGGACGACCACCGGTTGTTCCGGGACGGGGTCCGCGCTCTGCTCGGCTCGCTGCCAGGCTTCGAAGTGGTAGCCGAGGCGTCAAGCGGCGAAGAGGCGATCGAGGCCGCCAGGCGGGCCGA